>RCNI01001812.1_pt1 | contig 11011 bp, 9 predicted proteins | sample 2041151 | NCBI WGS metagenome assembly RCNI01 (sample SAMN09708214, study PRJNA481090) | feces metagenome | isolation source: feces | place: Antarctica: Albino Rookery
TATAGTTATTTTTGCAAAATAAAAAAGTTGCTTGTATATACAATCATAAATGATATAAAGATAGTAGATGCTAAAAAAGAATGTTATTCCATCGATTCTAAACAATAAGGAATTGGTGGCTTTTTTATTTAGTTTTTATAAAGAGTTAAAATAATTAAAATTTTATATCACTGGTCAAATTGCTTATTTGATGTTATCACATTTCCAATGTTGCAAGTATGATAGCGGAAATGCTTTTTTGTATGCAATTGAGTTTTTATTCCAATAATGACAAATTTTTATGGTGTTTTACAAGTTGATCAGCATAGTCTCTAAGCAAAGGAAATGTAGAATTTTTTCTTAAATTCATTTAAAAATAATGCAATAAAAAAAGAACTACCTTGGTAGTTCTTTTTCTTTAAATATTTGTATTATAGTCTTTTAAAAGTGTTTGTCATGTATTTTTAGTTAGTATCAAATGTTATTAAGCTATAGCATTGCCATTGATTTTTTCAATTACCTTTCGAATGCCCGTCCAAACAGAGATATCGGTAAAGATTTCTGCCACACTTCCCCGGTCCGTAAACGGTGTTTCTTGCAGCACGGAAAGATCTTTTAAAATACCGTTGTGTACGATATACTCAACGATTTGGTTAACAAAATAAATCTGTCTGCTGTCTAAATCGGTATCGTTTAAATAAGCAGAGAAGGCTTCTTTTGCTGCATTCATATCCAAGCCGACAATTTCTCGAACAAATTCACCAAGCGGTTTTTTGCCATATTCCGCTTCATATTCTTTTTGTGTGCCGACTTCACTCCAAAGAATTTCTTCTAAGGTTTTAACATCTTGTGCAGTCAATGGTTGATTAGATTTTAGCTTTGCAATTGCAATGTTATCTTGATGCTGACGAACATAGAATTCTGCTTTTGCTTTATAATTTTGTAAATCGTCATTATCCAGTTCCGATTCGTTCCAATCCATTGCCAAAACATCATCTGTGAAATTGGTAATATAAGCAATTTTTTTATTTGGAATATATTTTACTAAATCACGCAGTCTCTCTCGAATGGTTTCAAACTCCTGAATCCCTGCATTTTCAATATATTCCGTGTGCAAAAGCTCATGAAGAAACTCTTGCTGCACCATGATTTCAGGAATATTAGCAACGCTCGCAATTGCCGAAACTTTTTTAAATAAATCACTTCTCGCTCTTGTATATTGTTGCCCCATTAGATAGGCAAGTTCTATACCATACATCAACGCATCAAAGCGAATCGCTTTTGCATCCTCTTCATCCGGTGTAATCAACGGACAAAGTTCTTCTGCTATAATCAGCGTATCCTCATATGTCAATGCTTTATAATTCTCAGAATTTTCATAGAGTTCCACATATTTTAAATGTTGACGTACAGCAAAATTTTCTTTGTTGAGTTCCTGTACTTTACGTACCATATCTTCAACTAATGAAGCACGAAACTTCATCATTTCTTCCGTTTGAAAATCTATATCTTGCAGTTTATAAGCCATTTGCGCTTTCAAATGAAAAATCGCACCTTGCAAAGCCATTTGATTAGCAGTTGGCTTGCCACTATTCATACGGAAGAACTCAAAGTTATCGCAAAAATCAAAAATATAAAATTTATCTTTGTCTTTCCCATCCACAAGATTCGGGCAAAGACGAGTACCACGGCCAATCATCTGCCAAAATTTTGCTTTACTCATAACTCTCTTAAAGAATACAAGGTTAAGAATTTCAGGCACATCGATGCCTGTATCAAGCATATCAACAGAAATTGCAATTTGCGGTAATTTCTGGGGATTTGAAAACTCATCAATCGCACTTTGTGCATAATTGATGCGATTATCAATAACTTTGGCATAACCTTTTAAATGCGGATATTCTTGATTAAAAACCTCATAAATTTTTTCGGCATGGTCATGATTTTTTGCGAAGATAATCGTTTTTCCTAGTTTTTCCCCATAGTCAATTTTGATACCGTTCGTCATTAAGATATGTAAGACTTCTCGTATCGTATCTTTATTAAACACCCATTCATTGAGCGCGGAAGAATTGATTTTTTCAGGTAACTCACCGTTTTCATCTTCAAAAGTTTGTTCATATTCTTCTTTATCGGCTTCCGAAAGCTCATCATAAACGATGCCCTGCTCAATAAATTTCAGCCTGGTTTCCACAGACATAAAGTCCACCAGATATCCATCTTTTACGGCTTGGGACAATTCATAGCCATAGGTTGGCACACCATGCACAAGTTCAAAAATATCGTAAGTATTTTTATCTACTTCATCTTTCGGCGTTGCGGTAAGACCTACCAGCGGTGCATCAAAATAGTTAAAAATATCTCTATATTTGTTATAAATCGAGCGATGGGCTTCGTCACAAATCAAAAGGTCAAAATGGCCTGCCGTAAAGAGCGCACCTTTATCGTCACGAACTGTATCGATACAGTTTATCATGGTTTGATAAGTCGAAAAAACACAATGTGCATTGTAATTATCTTTTTCCTCGCAGAGATTGGTAACAGAAAGATCCGGCATCAAGTTTACAAAGCTGCGCTTTGCTTGAGTCACTAATGAATTTCGGTCAGCAAGAAATAAAATATTTTTTACCCAGCCATGCTGTAAAAGGACATCACAAAGGCCCATAACAGTTCTGGTTTTACCTGAACCCGTTGCCATCACCAGAAGTGCTTTACGACGGTTTTTCTCATCAAAATCGTGACAAACAGCTTTGATTGCCGCCTCTTGATAATATCGGCCTGCAATATTTTTATTCACAAGCACATGCTTTAAGCTTGTACGCATAGTTTGCAAATTGAAGAGTTTTTCTAAATCACGCTTAGAATAGATTTCCGAAACCTTTCGTTCAGGGTAAAGGTTGTCTTCAATTCTCGTTTCAAAACCGTTGGTTAAGAAGATAACCGGTCTTCTTTTATATTTTTTCTCTAAGATATCTGCATAAAGTTTTGCTTGCTGACGACCAACAGCAACATCTTTGCAAGTCTTTTTTGCTTCGATTACAGCAAGCGGTCTGCCATCATCGCCGTAAAGAACATAATCGGCATAGCCAAGTTCGGAAGCATTGGGCATGCCCGAAAGTTCCACTTCGTTTATCCAATCCACACCTTCTACCCAACCAACACGGCTGAGCATGGTATCAATATAAATCTTGCGTGTTTCATATTCTGAAATGTTTAATGGCTTTGGTACATAGGTTTGCTTTTGGCTTTCTCTTCGTGCAGTAAGTTCTGCTTTTAGACATTCATTTTCTTTTTGCAGCTTTTCAAAATCCAGTTCTTTTGGAGATTCAATTTCTGCAATTGCTTCGCTGCCGACTAAGGCTTCATTATATTCCTGCGGCACGTAAGAAGAGCCATAGCAACAGGCCACAAAATCTAAAAAGAAGAAAAGATTTTTAAGGCAAAGGCGAACACTTTCTTCTCTGACTTTTTTACCATGATGTGCAGCATTGTTTCCGATTTGGCGAATCAAGTCCATTCTTCGCCAAATATCTTCACCAACAATTTCACGGAAATCATCACTATTCATTAAAACATGCAAAGAATCATTCCAAGGCAGAACTAAGGAACTGTCAACGGAATACATCCATTTGACAGCAAATTCCATAGCTCTGCGGCAGTTAATAGCAGAGAGTTCTCGATCTATCGAAAAGACTTTTTCCGCCATAATTGCCACATCTGCAAAGCTATTAAATTGCTTGTCCCGCTTTAAAAAATCAAAGTTGGTCATAGGATAGCACCTCGAAAGCAAATCTTTTTGCGTTCTTTTTTCAATTCAATCTTACTTTTTTTCCGAGTTATCTAGCATTTCTTTAATATCCAATAGATTTTTCATATTATCAGGATTTTGAATCAAGCTAGGAATAATAGTATTCAGTAACGAAGCACTAAGGTTTTCCGCTGTCGTCGGAACTGGCTTTTGTGATGCTGCAATAACAGCTTGAATCGTTTCGGTATCTTTATGTTTGATGTCCAAGCGCAAATCTTGAATATCATCTTGTATTGTATACAAAGCAGAAAGCACTTGAGAAAAAGCTGTATTTTTTTCTGAAGTCTTTGCTTCTTTTGCTTTAGAAGAATCAAAAGTAAAAGCAGAAATAGTCTGTTTTAATCTGGACTTTAAGGCATCTACAGAATCTAAGTCCTGTAAATCATAATCAAATGTTCGCATATTGGCAATATCAAATGGAATGCTCTCATTTTTTTCTTTAAGATAAATCAATGGTTTATTTAAAGATGCCCTAAATCCCATTTCATAAAATGCATTTGGATTATGATCAGTCATATCAGCAATACAAAGTTCTGCAGATTGAAGATAATCTACAATTGTCTGTGTAATCGAATCGGTTTGATTGATTTGGTCAACACGAATAGCTTCAAATTTGCACTCATCGCAAACAGGTTTGATTATATACTTAAAAAGCTGATCGGCTCTTCTTCTGACTTCACTACCATCTTGACCAATAGGAGAAATCACAAAACACTTTTTCATAATATATACCTTCTTTTTATGTTATTTCGTTCATTTGCGACTTTTTGTTGCTTTTTATTATAGCACAAGGAAACGGGAAAAGAAAGGGAAAAATATATTTTGTAAAAAGGTATGCGTTAATTAAAAGTATTTCTGTATTCAAATTTTTAAGCTTCTAAGCTTTAAAATTTACTAAATCTTTGGTTAGTCTTGTCCGCCTTGTACCTTCTTCTTAATTACATCAATGCCAGCTTTCAAAAGTTCTTTTTCAACTGGATTCAGATTGTCATTGCATTGTATTTGCAGTTTTTCATAGAATGCAAAGAACTCGATAAACATTTTCAAACTAAAAGGAACCATTGTTTCACCTCCTTGTTTTTATTGCCTCAATTCTACTACAAAGCAAAATTAAAACAAGAAAGAAAAGTTCCGTTTTTTTTATGTATTTTTTACATAAAAGTTATATATTTTTTATTTCTAAGCACTAACCAAAATATTCTTGCATTAAAGATTTCTTTAACGTTTCTAATTTTTCAATACTTTGTTAAATTTCAAATGTTACTTTGTCATTATATGGAACATGACTGTAGCTTTTTATAATCGAAGTTATCATAATATTTTCTGTTTAAGAGTAAATGAATATTTTTTCAAAAAAATTATAATAAGCCTTTGTATTTGCTTTGTACGATTTTTGCAGAAGGATTATATTTTTCCACTAATGTTTCTAATACAACCTGGTTTCCTGGTGTTAATTGAGGGCTTACAGTTATTTCCATTTTTTTAAATTTCTCATCTTCTATATTCAAATCAAAATGTCTAATTGGAAGATTGCATATTCCTTTTGTTATTTGTGATAGGATTTGAACATAGGAATATATTTTCTTATTCATATCTTTTTGATGGTCAAAAGGAATAAATGTCATTATGTATCGCCATTCTTTTTGAAATGACCAACCTGTATTTTTGTATCTTCCCATTTTATCCATTAGCAATTTAATACCATGATTTTTTTGAAGAACTTGAGGTTCAAGCAGTTCTTTATCTTCAACATAAGAAATTGGTTTAAGTATTTTTCCATCAAATGCCTGTAGACAAATAACATTTATATTTTTCAATTCAGCCAAATCAAGAAAAGTATTAAATGAATTATCATTGATAACTGAATCATATAGCATGGTATATTCTGGGCATGGTATTTTATTACCTGAAGTACGATACCATTTAAATGGATTAGATGGAAGCTTTATTCTTACTCCAGAAGATGGATTGGTATACATCTTCCACATAGGTATACTCTCTTGTTCATCTGAAGTCCATGAACTTACAAAAATGAATTGTCCAAAATTTTTGATGTCAGCAGTTTTTGCCTCTTGTAAATCATCCATTGTATCTAAAGGATTTAAACGTATAGTTCTATTCTTTAAGATTAATGCTAAATTTTCAATCGATGTGTAATGATATAGATATTCTGGGACATCATTATTTTTCAAAAAAACACCTCATTTAAAATATTACTGCATTAAAGATTTTTTAATGCTTCTAATTTTCAATGCTTTGTTGGATTTCAAGTTTTGATTTATCGGTTTGATGAACAATGTCTGCAAATTGTTTTTGTTTTTCCATAGGAGGAATAATAATCTTACAATTTAAAATATCATTTTTTCTAAGATTGGTTTGACCGTTCCCATCATTAAAACTCAAAAAGTATTCGTTTCTATTAAGCATATACCACATAAAAATAGGATTTAGGTTATAATTCCGAAAACAACATATTCGTTGATTAAGCGAAAACATATTATTTTCTTGTATCAAGCCACATTTTGCTAAAGCTTTTCCATTTGGGACATCGCTCATTACCATAACTATATCTTTTTTTATCAAAGGAAATAGTTGTGAATTCGTTCTTCTGCAATCTATAAAATCCGAAGCAATACATCTTGATGTAACTAAAACATATTTCCCCAACTCATCTATAACTTGTTCATGTGCCTTTCCATTATAAAAATCTGTACATTCTGATAGTAGCTTACTTGGCCAGTTATAAGAATTAGTATATCTATCCCCAAACATCTCGATAAATTGCGATTTGAAGAGGTTAACCGATATATTTACGATGAGATTGTTTTACATTACTTTGATTTACCATAGCATATTGCAATGTGGTATCTATGCTTTGATGTCCAAGGAGTTGCTGCACCTGTTCGATGGGCATGCCCTTATCTATAGCCATAGTGGCGAGGGTTCTTCGAAATTTATGCGGATGCACTTTATTCATGCCGATTTTCTTACCTAAATTTCGCAAACGAATTTCAACACCGCTGATTTGTAATCTCTCATGCGGTGCTTGTAAAGAAACAAAAAGCGCCGGATTTGCATCTAAGCGTGTTTCCAAATATTTCGCAAGATGTATTTTAGTTCTTGCATCGAAATATACTTTTCGTTCTTTGTCCCCTTTGCCAAATACAATACATTCTCGTTCTTGGAAATTAATATCACTGCGATTTAATTTGACAAGTTCCCCGACACGCATACCCGTTGATGCAAGTAAATCAATCATGGCCAAATCTCGATCCGTTTCACAATGGTCGCGCATAATTTCCAAGGCCTCATCCGTATAAGTTTCTTTCACGGTTTTTCCTGTTTTAACTTTATGGATTCGCCGAACGGGGCTCTTAATAATATGATTTTCTTCTTCCAACCAAGAAAAGAAGCTGGAAAGGATTCTTCTGATATTATCAATTGTCACTTTAGAAGCATTGCTTTTGCGTTGATAGCTATCCAAATATCTTCGTAAATCATCGGTTGTAATATGCTTTTCCGTTTTGCCAACAGAAAGCAGCATACTTTTTATTGTAGCATGATAATATTTTAAGGATTTTTCCGAACAGCCTTCCACTTTCTTAGCTGCAATAAAGGCTTCTAACAAAGTATAATTCGGGAAAGTATCTTCATCGGCTTCTTCTGCCAATGAAAATACAGCAAACAAAACTTCATGAAGTTTTTCAAGCTGATGATTGTCTAAAACAGACTGCATTCTTTGCTCCACTTCAACCATCATTTGTGTGGATGTATACATAATTTTATCTCCTTATGTACCAACATCCTGCTCCATACTGTTTGATGTTTTGATTTTCGACAAGAAATACTACCCAAAATATTCTTGCATTAAAGATTTTTTTAATGTTTCTAATTTCTCAATGCTTTGTTGAAGTTCAAATTTTGATTTATCGACCTGTCGAGCTATAGCGGTAAAATGTTCTTGTTCTTCTATAGGAGGCACTATAATGCTTCTTTCTTGGAACGATTTAAAATCGATGTTATCTGCCGTTACGCTGCGGACACCTGCCAGAATACCCTGCTCTATTGCCTTAAAATAGCACAACAAATAATCAGATGTAATTTTATCGTTGGGGATAAATGCCTTCATATCTTGATTTACTGTAACTGGTACTTGATTTATCGCCACAGGCAAAGTATGCTTCAAAACACCACTTCTTATAACCATTAGTACAGAATTTTTGGGAATCAAGTTCGTTGTGCTTGCAGATATTGCTTCTTCGGTGATATGGTCAAGGCTGTCCATAATTATCTTGGATTTCATATCCTTAGGCGTCACCCATGGGATATTTCCAGTGTAGTATTCTGGATGACTTTTAGAGGGAGTACCACCACCTCGAATAGCTATGCAAATATCTTTTAAGCGGAGTGTTTTCTTGCTTGTATGGTTGGACAGTGGATCCCCAAACATCTCGATAAATTGCGATTTGACAAGCTCGTCCAGTTTTTCCAACTGCTCTTTTTGTTTATCTATAAGTAAGGAAATTAGATCCAAACGCCTTGCAATTTCTTTCTGTTCTTCAAGAGGCAACATCGGAATCTCTACCTTCTGAAGCATTTTTTCCAGTTTCAAGTTATGTATACCCGTTGTTTTATTTTCAAAAGGACATGTACCACCTTTCCAATAAAAATGAAATAAGAAGTAAAACAAGTATTTGCTATCAAACTGTTTTTTATTTTCTATTCGAAGATTCGCTGAAAAGTTGTTATATACAAAGGTCTTATCCTTCTTCTCAAAAAAAACGACTCTACCAACAGGTTTTGTATCTGTACCACCTGATTTTTCTATAAGAATGTCTCCATATTTTAACTTCTTTTTTTCAATTTTTTCCTTATTTATTTGTCTTGTGACAATGTCTGTATAGTCAATTTTCCCTATATCTGTAAAATTGGCTGTTCGAATAACAGATATTCCCGTTCCTGTTTCATCAGTAGTTCCCCACTCACCGCTAACAGGTTTCTTAAAAACTGAGGCTAACGGTATTTTCTTTACCATCCTCTTACCTCCTTATAAAAAGCGCAATTACGGCAATAATCAATGCTACAAATCCCGTAAAACTCGAAAACACAGCTATAATATAATTACGGTCCGTTTCAATAATGAGTTCGTTTGCAATAGCTTTAAAAACTACAGCAATCATAAACATAAAAAATAGAATAGAAAAATCAAATAAACAATCTGCATAAAGTGAGAAGTTACCTACTATAGACATTATGCTCCAAGAAACTGCCCACGGCCTTTGGGGAATATTTATAAGTAATGCAACCAAAAGAATAATTATCAACACAAGCAGTGCTATAGCAAGTAAATTAAAAACAGCCGATATAGTTCCACCCAAAAGGCTTGAAGTTACAGTGCCGTTAGATTTTCCTTTCCCTAAAAGAACTGCTTTAACGATTCTTGCAAATTCTTTTAAATCACCGTTCTTACTTGACTTCTTTCTAGATTCTTCCCATCCTTTTTGAATTGTTTCTCGCTTTTCTTGCTCTGCTTCTAATTGCGCTTTGGCAATTGCTTTCGCAAGCTTTTCATAATCCACATCCATATGTAAATTTTCAACATACGGAGCAGCGAGTTTTTCATTTCTCTGTTTAGATTTTTTAGAAATTCGTTTACTCATTCAACATTTTCTCCAATGCATTTAATCCGTTTGCGACCTCGGTTTGCAGTGCTTTTAAATCTGCTAAGATTTCGCTTGTCGGTGGATATTCTACAGGGATATATTCAATTTCTTTATACTTATTGATAGAAAGGTCATAGTCATTGTCAGCGATTTCCTTTTTGGAAACGAAGAAGGATTTTTCTGTTCTCTTTCTGTCCTTTTCCGCTTCAAGATTATGGAAGCGAGCGATAATATCGGGTATATCGTTTTCGGTAACAGGACTGCGCTTATCATCCAACGAAAATCCGTCTGCCGCCATATCGTAAAACCAAACCTCATCCGTATCGCTGTGATTGGTTTTCGTAAAGAGCAAGACGGCAGTTGATACACCTGCATAAGGTTTAAACACACCTGACGGCATAGATATAACTGCTTCAAGTTTGTTTTCTTCGATTATCGCTTTTCGAATTGCTTTATGCGCCTTGGAAGAGCCAAACAACACGCCATCAGGGACAATGCAGGCACATCTGCCGCCGATTCTAAGCATACGCAAAAACAGCGTTAAGAAAAGAAGCTCTGTTTTCTTGGTTTTACAAACCTTCAGCAAATCAGCTGAAACCGTATCATAATCCAAGCTGCCTTTAAACGGCGGATTCGCTAAAATCAAGCTGTATTTTCCCGTATCTGTATTTTGGTCGGACAGGCTGTCCCGATACTCAATGAACGGGCTGTCTACACCGTGCGTCATCATATTCATCGCACCGATACGAAGCATGGTTCTATCCATATCGTAGCCTGTAAACATGTGGTTCATATAATGGTCTTTTTTTACTTTATCAAAGAAAATTTCTTCTTTATGGTTTTCTTTTAAATATTCGCCTGCTGTAACTAAAAATCCGGATGTACCGCAAGCCGGATCGCAAATCACATCATTAGGTTTTGGTTCTACCATATCCACCATCATGCGAATAATATGGCGAGGTGTGCGGAACTGTCCGTTTAATCCTGATTGTGCAATCTTATTGAGCAAATACTCATAGGTATCTCCGCGAACATCCTTATTATCTGCTTTTGACATTAAGGAATAAATATCATCTAATGCATCCACTACTTTGGAAAGCAATAACGGTGTCGGCAATTTAAAAATAGCATCATCCATATATTTGGAATAAGCGCTATCTTTATCAGTATGCAAATTTTTAATAAACGGAAACACATATTCCTGCATTACAGAATACATCTGCCCTGCTGGGAAATCACGGAACACAGACCATTTTAACTGATTGCCGTCAATCGTTCTATCTCCAATTTGCACTTCGTCAGCAAAGATGCTTTTATATGACAAGCCAAGCATGGAGCTCTCTTTTGCCCGTAAATTATCAGCATCATCTAAATCATGAATAAACATTAAATAGGTGATTTGCTCAATCACATCCAACGGATTTACAATGCCGCCTGCTGCAAATGCATCCCATAAAGCATCAATTTTGTTCTTAAGTTCGCCTGTAATCATATATTTTTCTCCTCGTTAAATATAATTCATCGAAATCAGCGTATTTCATGAAAGAGAAAAGCTTTATAT
>RCNI01001813.1_pt1 | contig 11009 bp, 9 predicted proteins | sample 2041151 | NCBI WGS metagenome assembly RCNI01 (sample SAMN09708214, study PRJNA481090) | feces metagenome | isolation source: feces | place: Antarctica: Albino Rookery
ATGCAGTTTTTGAAGGGTGGAAAGTGTTAAGGTTCCCAGGAAGCAATCGAAATCAGGATTTACGGTTCCTCCAATTCCAATGGTCTTAATATTACTGTTCACAGAGCAAATCTCGAGGATTTTGAGCATATTGGAATAGACGATGAGCTTCTTGGAAGTCTTTGCCAAAAGCTCAGCCAAAACGACATTGGTACTTGAAACATCGAGGAAAATGGTATCGTTTTGCTCAATAAGGTCATAAGCTTTATGAGCAATGATTTCCTTATTCTCTCGATTGAAGTCGTAGCGCTTAGTAATCTGACGTTCTTGTTTCGTCCCGATTGATACGGCTCCACCATAGACGCGAGATACAAGGCCGCTCTTGTCGAGCTTCTGTAAGTCCTTGCGAATGCAATCTTCCGTAACATCAAAGCGTTTTGCGAGGTCAATGACTTTAGCACTTCCATCAGCATTTATAATCTCAATGATTTCAGCTTGGCGCTCTTGTAAAAACATACCAATCTCCCTAGACATATTTTCTAAGTAGCAGTTTAAAACATTGTTCCAGATTTATCCAGAACAATAAATAATAAGAATAATTACTTGAACAACAATAATAATCGATTTAAAATTAAGTAACTATAGAAAGGACTATCATGAGTGATTTCGTTAATGCAAAGCAAGTCTTTTGCAATGTTGACCTTCCATCTCGAGAGGATGCCCTGAGCTTCTTGGCAAAGCAGGCAGTTGCCCTCGACTTTGCTGAAGACGTGGATGCTGTCTTGACCGCTTACAAGGAGCGCGAGGAGGAAGGCCCTACCGGTCTTACCGATGGATTTGCTATCCCTCATGCAAAGTGCGAAGCAATATCTAAGGCAGGTGTAATTGTAGTTAAGCTTCAAAATTCTATTGAGTGGCCTAACTTCGATGAGCAGCCTACCGATATCCTCATCTCTCTTCTCATTCCATCTCTTGAGGCTGGAACTACTCATGTAAAGCTTTTGAGTCAGATTGCAGTCATGCTGATGGATGACGATTTCAAAGTACAAATTCGCGAGTCTAATGACTCTGAAGCTATTGCGGCCATGATTATGAGTCGCCTCAACGTATAGGAGCATACATGCTTTCAGCTAGAACCCAGGCCATTAAGGACAGTCTATTTGCCAACCCTCGTCAGGTATCTTGTGAGAGGGCACGTCTTTACATGGAGAGCTACCTTCAAACTGAAGGGGAGTCTCCTGTTATCAGGCGTGCGAAAGCTCTCAAACATGTCTTGGAATCTCATGTAATCGTCGTTGATGATCATGACCTTTTGGTCGGCAATAGAAGTGAGACTCCTCGTGCAGGAATCGTATCTCCTGAGATGAGTCCTTACTGGATTCTAGATGAGCTTGATAAGTTTTCCACCCGTCCTCAGGATGTCTTTGAGATCTCCGATGAGGTAAAAACCTATTACAAGGAAGTTTTATATCCATATTGGAAGGGCAAAAGCCTCAACGATTGGTATAAGGCTCACCTTGATGACGATGTAGCAGAGGCACAAAAGTCTAAGGTATTTGCAGTTGCTCAAACCGACAAGGGACAGGGCCACATCATCTGTGACTACAAGCTCGTTTTGGAGCGAGGCTTCGGGTCGATCTTGGCTGAGATCTGCGAGCTTGAAGCCGCAAATCCTGAAAACGAATTCTATCAGGCAGCTCACATGGTTATTCAAGCTCAGATCGACTACATTCTTCGCTATCGTGAGGTTGTCCTCGATAAACTTGCAAGTGAGGAAAGCCTTACACGCAAGGAAGAACTTGAGCGCATGGCATCGGTCCTTCAGCATATTTCGACGGAGCCAGCATCGGATCTCTATGAGGCTTTGCAGCTAGTTTGGATCATCTGCGTTGTATTGCAGCATGAATCCAATGCAAGCTCTCTTTCCTTGGGTCGTATGGACCAGTATCTCTATCCTTACTACAAGGCTTCCAAAGAGCAAGGAATGAAAGAAGAAGAAATTCGTGAGCTTTTGACCTGCTTTTATTTGAAGACAAATACCATCGTTGCTATTCGCTCAACCGAGTCCGCTCGATTCTTTGCAGGATTTCCAATTGGATATAACCTCGTAGTATCAGGTTGTGACGCTGAAGGAAATGACGTAACCAACGAGCTTTCTTATTTGCTTTTGGACCTTCAGAAAGACACCCGTCTTCCTCAGCCTAATCTCTCAGTTCGTATGGGTTCGAATACCCCTAACGACCTGCTTGTTAAATCTGGAGAAATCATCAGGTTGGGAGATGGATTGCCTCAGGTCTTCAATGATGAGGTAAATATACCTGCGTTTATAAATAGAGGAATCTCTCCTGATGATGCTGCAGATTATGCTGTTGTAGGATGTGTTGAGCTTTCAATTCCAGGTCGTATGTATGGCCTTCATGACATATCAATGTTTAACATGTTGAAGTGTTTGGAGATTTGCCTGCATGAGCATCCTGAAGGTTTCGAGAGCTTTGAGGAGCTTCTGAGTGAGACTCAAAAGACTATCGATTACTATATCGACCTTATGGTAAAAGGCTGCAACATCTGTGACCTTGCTCATAAGGAAACGTCACCTACTCCGTATTTGAGCGTACTTGTACATGATGCCTTGGAAAATGGATGCGATATTACTGCAGGTGGTGCTCGCTATAATCCATCAGGCGTACAAGGTGTTGGAACTGCAAACCTTGCCGATTCCTTGCAGGTTATCAAGGAAGTCATTCATACAGAAGGACGATTCACCTACGCAGACCTCCTTGAGCTTTTGGATTCTGACTGGCAGTGTGAGGGTGGAGAAGAGCTTCGTGAGCACTTCATTGAAGATTATCCAAAGTATGGAAATGACATCGATGAGGTAGATGAGCTTGGCTCTATGATGCTTGCTCACTTTGGAGAAGTGGCAGCTCAGTACAAGAATCCTCGTGGAGGATTCTTCCAACCTGGAAGCTATACGGTATCTGCTCATATCCCTCTAGGCTCTGTAGTAGGTGCTACTCCTGATGGACGCCGTGCAACAGAGCAGCTTGCTGATGGTGGACTTAGTCCTATGTGTGGACGAGACGTTGAAGGACCTACAGCATCGTTAATGAGCGTCTCCAAGCTCAATAACATGCTGAATTCAAACGGATCTTTGCTCAACGTTAAGTTCTCTCCTGCAACTCTGGCAACAGATTCAGGAGTCCAGAAGCTTGCAGCTTACTTGCGTGCATTTTCCCGTTTGGGAATCCAGCACATTCAGTTCAATGTAGTTGACCGAGATACCCTTCGTGATGCTCAAAAGCATCCGGAAAATTATAAGAACTTGATCGTGCGTGTTGCGGGCTACTCTGCTATGTTTACCGAGCTCAGTGAGCCTTTGCAAAACGACATCATCAATAGGACTGAGCATGTGCTATAAGGGCAATGTTGAAGGTATTATCACCAATATCCAGAGGTTTTCCCTCCACGATGGCGGTGGAATTAGAAGCGTAGCTTTTCTGAAGGGCTGTCCTTTCAGATGTCCTTGGTGCTCAAACCCTGAAACGATTTCCTTCCAGCCTGAGCAAATGATTGAAGGAAAAATTGAGGCAGGAAAAACCAAGCTCGTTGGGGAGAAAGTTACTTCAGCAGTCGTTGTGCGAAAGCTTGAAAGAGACTGCATCTTCTACGAGGAGAGTCAAGGCGGCATTACGCTTTCGGGAGGAGAATGTCTAGCCCAGTTTGATTTTGCCCTCGACATACTCAAGGGGTGCAAAGAACAGGGTATCCATACTGCGATCGAGACCACTTTGGGTCTGCCTGTCGATATCGATGCGCTGGCAAATGCATGCAATCTATTCCTGGTTGATTTTAAGATTTCAGATCCTGCCAGGTCAAGGAACCTGTTGAATCTCGATCCTAACATAAGAAACGAAAACGTTTCTAAGTTGGTCTCCAATGAAGCAGACATCGTAGCTCGTATGCCTGTTATCAGGGGATATAATGATGATGCTCAGAGCGTTATGGATAATCTCGATAACATCTGTGAGCTTGGTATCTCTCGCGTAGACATCCTGCCTTTCCACCAATATGGATCAGGAAAGTATGAGAAGCTCTCTCGTGAGTATGAGCTTGAGGGTGTCGAGCAGCTTGGCGAGAAAGACGTCGTCTGGATTGCAGACGAGGCTCTCAAAAGAGGATTAACACCTGTTATAAATGGTGAATAGTAAAGGAAGTTATATGGAACTTATTTTGGATACTGCAGATATTGATGCAGTTAAAGAATTGTGCGGGCTTTTGAATGTAAGTGGTGTAACCACTAACCCATCCATCATTGCAAATAGCGGAAAGAGCTTCAGTGAGGTTGTAGAAGGTCTCATTGAGGTATTGGATGAAGACCAGACAATCTTCATCCAGGTTGTATCTGAAGACTTCGAGTCAATGATGGAAGAGGCACGCTATATTTCTTCCTTGCGTCCAAAGAATATGTACGTAAAGATCCCCGTTACCCATGAGGGCTTGAGGGCTATCAAAGCATGCAAGGCTGAGGGTATTGGTGTCTTGGCTACCGCTATCTACAGCGCTGATGAGGCTTTCCTCGCTGCAATGAACGGCGCTGACTACCTCGCTCCTTACGTCAATCGTATGTGCAACTACACCGATGGTGTGAAGGAGGCTCAGGATCTCATCAAGATGCTTGCAGCTCAGGGGCTTGAGAGCAAGGTAATTGCTGCTTCTTTTAAGAATACCCATCAGGTCCATGAGCTTATCCTCTCTGGAATCCAGGCTGTTACTATTCCACCAGCAGTAGCATTTGCTATGGTCGATCACCCTGGTACAAAGATTGCAGTTGATGAATTTACTTCTGTTTGGAACAAGGCATATGGACGTACAACACTTCTCTAAGAGGTGATCTAATATGATTTATACCGTTACTCTCAATCCAGCATTGGATAAGACCTATATCGTCGATGAGCTTAATTTCGATTCGGTAAATAGGGCAACTTCCTCTTTCGAAGACGTGGGAGGTAAGGGACTTAACGTATCTAAGGTGCTAAAAGAATTCAATTGCGATTCTGAGGCATTAGTCGTTTTGGCTGGACACACAGGTGAGCTGATTCAAAAGAAACTCATTGAGTCACAGATTGTTTCCAAGGCCTTCTGGACAGAAGGGGAGACTCGTATTAATGCAAAGATTGTCGATGTGAAGTCTCACTCAAATACTGATGTTAATGAGGGTGGTCCTGATATATCTGAGTCGCTTTTGGAAGAGATTATTGACTACCTGGCTCAAGCTGTACACAAGGGCGATATTGTAGTTTTAGCTGGAAGTGTTCAGTCATCTGTGCCTTCAGACATTTATGCTCGCTACATCGGGCGTCTTTCAGGTCTGGGAGTAAAGGTGCTACTTGATACCTCAGGTAAACCTTTTGAGGAGGGTATTATGAGCGCTCCATATCTCATTAAGCCAAATCGCCATGAGGCTGAAGAGCATTTGGGAAGATCTTTGCAATCAGATGAGGATCTAAAGGCAGCGGCTCAGGAATATCTAAATCTTGGGGTTGAGCTCGTTTGCATCTCAGATGGATCTCGTGGTGCCTACTTCTTTACTCAGGGCGATTCTCTGTTTGTACCACCACTTCCAGTCGAGGTTAAAAGCACGGTAGGCGCAGGAGATAGCATGGTGGCAGGTCTTTCATACATGCTCGATCAAAACATGAGTTTGGAAGAAGGCGCGAAGCTCGCCTGTGCTCTTGGTATTACAGCTGTTGCAACTGATGGAACAGCTGTTCCGAATCACTCAGATGTAATGACTCGAGTTGAGCAGTTGAGCGTATCTCATATTTAAATTTAAATTACATACACGAAAGGGTGTTCAGGCTATCTGCCCGGACACCCTTTTTCCTTGGCACAGCTGAGCGTATTGCTATTTTTCAGTACGAAGCAATAGACGTTATAAAACTACGTCTGGCCCTTCATGCTAAGTCTCTAGGAGATGCTGACCTTCAGACACTCCATCTACCATGGAATTTTATTTCAATTTGCACTAATTTCATTTTTTTTTTCACGCGATTTTACTAACATGATTAATATCTTTATGCATCATGCATGGAATTTCAAGGATAGATATTCGTACAGAAAGTAGGAATCATGGAAGACAAGAAAGAAACTCCTGAGGCGTCAGCAGTATCTGAGCCAGTATCTGAGCCAGATGTAAAGCCAGAGGAAACTGCAGCTGATGAGCAGGTTGTAGAGCCAACTGCACAGGCTCAAGAGGCTCCTGCGCAGGAGAAGACTGTAGAGTCAGTAGTTGCAAAGATTCAGGATTCACCACAAGCACAACAGGCAAAAGAGCAGCTCGATAAAGCTGTTGTGCAGGGCAAAAACGCCTTTGATAACTTTAAGGTGAAGTTTGAAAACGACGCGAAGACTCGCAAGATCACCTACGGTGTAGTGGGAGCAATTATTGCCATCATCGTATTGTCCTTCCTTTTGGGTCCTTCTAAGTACAAGTTTGAGGGTATGTCCTTCTCTACCAATATGGACTTTGTAGAAGAAAAAGAGATAGCCGCGGAGATGTTACGTGACTCAAAGAATTCCAAGGCTATTGCCTATAAAAGTAGCAATAATAACATTAGTGTTATAATTTTGACTATGGACGATATTCCTGAAAAAGAAATGAAGGAGATGACGAAGGCCTCCACTCGTGAATTTAAGAAAGTTGTTACTGAAGGTTTGTCTGGTATTAAGGCAGACTTTGCGGAAACCGACGGTGCTTTTATGTACGGTGGTGGCTTCGGCGAAGCATCAAATGATATGACGGTCGGTGGATATGTCATTTTTGATGTAAAGAAGTCAAGGCTTCTTTTCATTACTATGGCATCTGATTCAGATGATAAGAAAGACCTCGATGAGCTTAAGTACATGTACGAATCTGTTAAGTACAGCGGCACTAAGCTTCACAAGAACTAAAGATTCGCTCATTTCAATCGCAACATCTAATATGGTGGAGTGTTCTAAATTAAAGGGTCCCTTGCTGAGTGCGAGGGACCCTTTTTGTTTCAAGGTGATCGAGGTAAGCAGCCAAAACATTCTAGTGAAACATTCTCTAGATGTATTCGTTTCTCGTTAAAGCGTAGTTTCGAGCCAGTTCGTCTCACATTTCAATATTTTCTGTACATGTTTCTGGTCTTCGTGTTCCATCAGGTCTATCAAACAACTGCAGGCCAATACACCTTCCTCAAGCGTTGGTTCTACAATCGTGGATACCTTTGGTTTTGTAAGATTAGTCCACTCAGTGCTATTAATGCCTAGGAGTCCTACCTGATGGGGAATGAGATGAGATACGGGATCTAGGGCTTCAAATACATTCGCAAGTGCCCATTGATTTTGTACAAAGAACAACGTCTTCTCATCAGGTTTAATGTGATTGATGAGAATCTCTGAAAGCTCCTTGGTGTCGAGCTTCTCTCGCTCAACGTAGATGGTCTGATATTCGTAGTGATGAGAAGTTAGAGCATCTTGAAACCCTGCATGGCGCTCAACACGAGTGCGCTCATGAGGGTCGGCAAGGATTGTAACGAAGTTTGTATATCCCTTATCGATACAAGTCTTAATTGCACTGTACACACCATCATACAGATCCGTCTTAATCCAGCTGTTATTGAAGTTGAAGAGGTTACAGTCGAAAAACACTACAGGAGTCCCTACGCGTCCAATGCGCTCAGCTATAGCTTTGAACTGATTGGTTGGCTGAATGATGAACCCGTCTACTCCCAAAGAGAGCATCTTTTCGACATACATCGCTTCAGTATCGCTATTGAAATTCGTATTGCAAACGATCGTCTGATACCCGTTTTTCTCCGCAACACTTTCCATTCCTGTTATGAAATTAGCTGCCCAGTTGTTGGTGCTGGTGAGCATGAGAACCGAGAGAACATTCGTCCTCTTCTTATTCAAAACACGAGCTTGAGCACTTGGAACGTATCCAGTCGATGCGATGGCCGATTGAATCTTTGCACGAGTTTCCGTGCTCATCTTATTGAAGCGTCCATTGAGGTAATAGGAGACTGTGGTCGTGGAGACTCCAGCTAAGACTGCAATCTCACTGATAGTTGTAGGTTTCTTTGTCATATCCATCATCTCCTCTCGCATTGGGCATCCATAAATCTCAGAGGCCACACCCCATCGCCACCCCAAAGCAACGGTAATATCCCACGTATACCTGCGAACATGGGGTCAGCCCCTTCGAATTTCATTGACCGTTAACTTCGCAAAAACAGCCGTTTGTCGATTGGGTATTTTAAGCTCCAAAAACGCCTCTGTATAAAAGTCCATGTCACACAAGTTGGTTAACTAGTTAACCAAAATTATAGCTAAAAACGACTCATTTCTAAACTAAAAATTGTCCAATTTATATCTGCATTTATAGGGTACAGTTTAAGTAAAGAAAGTCAGTCAGACTCTAGTTAAACTCAAAATGAGTTATTGACTTAACTAAGGAGGGGTTATATGAAGGTTGTTGCAGTTGCTGCATGTACGGTAGGTATTGCTCATACCTACATGGCAAAGGAAGCAATCGAGAAAGAAGCCGAGAAGCGCGGCTGGGAGTGCACCGTTGAGACCCAGGGTGGCCTCGGAATCGACGATGAGCTCGAAGAGGACGTTATCGAAGACGCTGACGTTGTTCTTTTGGCTGTAGCTATCGGAATCGAGGGTGACGAGCGCTTTGATGACAAGCGCGATGAGGGCAAGGTCCTCACTCTTGACCCTTCTGACGTAATCAAGGACGCATCTGTTGTATTCGACAAATTAGCTGAAATGGGAGATGAGTAAGAGTGGACGGAAAGAAGATCGGAAAAGACCTTATTAAGGCCTTTAACACTGGTGTTTCATACTTCATTCCTGTTGTAGTTGTCGGTGGTGTTTTCATCGCCTTCTCACTTGCAACCGGACAAGCTGGAGCTGACGGAATTCAGGTACAGTCTGAATTCATGAACAACCTCCTTCTCATTGGTATGGCCGGAATCAAGATGATGATTCCTGTCCTTACAGCCTACATTGCCTACTCTTTGGCTGGAAAGCCAGGTTTGGCACCAGGTTTCGTAATGGGATTTTTGGTAAACAACCCTGTTCCTGTAGGTGACACTGAGGTTTCCACTGGCTTCTTGGGAGCTATGGTAATGGGTGTTTTCGTAGGATACTTGGTTAAGTGGATGAAGGGCTGGAAGGTAAATCCTACCATCCGCACCATCATGCCAATCTTGATCATTCCTATCTTGTCCTGCTTGGTATCAGGTCTTTTGTACATCTACATCCTTGCATACCCACTTGGCGCATTTATGACATGGCTCACTGATGTATTGAGCTCTATGCAGGGTGGAAGCGCTATTGCACTCGGTGTTGTAATTGGTCTTATGACCGCATTTGATATGGGTGGCCCTGTAAATAAGACCGCATCTACCTTCACCATGGCACTTATGACCACTGGTGTTTATGCTCCAAACGGTGCATTCCGTGTAGCTGTAGCTATCCCACCTCTTGCCTGCGGTATCGCAGCTTTGCTTGCAAAGGATAAGTTCGACGATGCAGATCGTCAGCTTGGAATTTCTGCAATCTTCATGGGTCTCATCGGAATTACCGAGGGCGCTATTCCTTTCGCAGTTAAGGACATCAAGCACGTATTGCCTTCCATCATGATCGGAAGTGCAGTTGGAGCTGCAATGGCTATGGCTCAGGGAATTGAGTGCTATGTTCCTCACGGAGGAATGATCGTAGCTGCTGCTACCAATAATATTGGTCTTTACACCTTGGACATGGCTGTAGGAACTGCAGTTGCTGCTGCTCTTATCATGATCACCAAGCCAAAGATCGAAAAGAAATAATAAATTAGTTTGACAATGAAGGGGGCTTAGTCTTTGCACGTCAAAGACCTGCTCCCTTTTTACATTTAGGAAAGGTACATTATGAGCAAGCTTACTATTAACGAGTACGTTCAGGGAATGCTTAAACTTCAGGATGAAGGCAATTCAGCTACCCTTTTGGGAATTGGACCTATGTCTCCAAACCTTCTTAAGGCAAGCTTCGAGCTTGCAAAGGAGAAGGATTTTCCTTTGATGTTCATCGCATCTCGCAACCAGGTAGATGCAGATGAGCTCGGTGGAGGATATGTAAACGGCTGGAATCAGCAGCGCTTTGCAGACGACATCAAGGCTGTAGCTGATGAGGTTGGATTCGAGGGAGAGTACTACCTTTGCCGCGACCACGGTGGCCCTTGGCAGCGCGACAACGAGCGCAACGATCACCTTCCTGAAGAGGAGGCAATGGAGCTTGCACGCAAGAGTTACCTCGAGGATATGCTCGCAGGATTCGACCTTCTTATGATTGACCCTACCAAAGACCCATTCGAGATCGGAAAAGTTATTCCTCTCGATGTCGTTCTTACCCGCACAGTAGAGCTCATTGAGTGGTGCGAGAAGGAGCGCATTGAGCGCGGTCTTCCTGAGATCGGATACGAGGTGGGAACTGAGGAGACCAACGGTGGTCTTACCTCTACCGACAAGTACCAGGTATTCATCGAGCAGCTCAAGGTTATGCTCGAGGAGAAGAACCTTCCTATGCCTACCTTCATCGTAGGTCAGACCGGAACCTTGACCCGCAAGACCGAGCAGGTAGGAACCTTCAACTTCGCAAACGCTTTGGATCTTGCAACCATGGCTAAGGGCTATGGAGTAGGTCTCAAGGAGCACAATGGCGACTACCTCGACGACGTAACTCTTATGGAGCACATCCCAGCTAACGTAACTGCTACCAACGTTGCTCCTCAGTACGGAACCCAGGAGACTCGCGCTCTCATCGAGCTTTGCGACCTTGAAGATCGCCTTGTAGCTCAGGGTGTAATCGCCGAGCCTTCTAACCTCCGTCATGTTCTTCTTGTACACGCTATCAAGACTGAGCGTTGGCGCAAGTGGATGATCGGCGAGCAGACTAAGCTCAAGGTAGAGGACATCTTGGGAGACGAAGAGCTCTCTTTGGAGATTCTCGATATTGCT
>RCNI01001814.1_pt1 | contig 11009 bp, 4 predicted proteins | sample 2041151 | NCBI WGS metagenome assembly RCNI01 (sample SAMN09708214, study PRJNA481090) | feces metagenome | isolation source: feces | place: Antarctica: Albino Rookery
ATAGGTTTTTTTAAAAAAACCTATTTTTTTTGTTTTATGGGTATTGTTTTTTTAGAAAAAAGATGGTATAATTTCTTATAGAAAGTTATCTAAAATATTGATAAAAAAATATATATTTAAATAGGAGGATTTAAGTATGAAGACTGAAAAAACAATAGCAAAATCTTTAGTAGCTACAATAACGTTATCAACGTTAGTTTCTTCTATAGCAACTGCAAATAATAATGTATATGCTGATGGATTAGACCTATCTAATAAGGTTAAAACTTTAAAAGGAAAGAATAGAACTGAAACTTCATATGAAACATCAAAGTTGGTAAACTCAAAAGTTTTAGTTGTTGCAAATGGATATGAGTATGCAGATTCATTAAGTGCATATAATTTAGCAAGCAAGTTTAATGCTAAGCATGTTTTAGTATCTAATAATACTGATTTAACACATTTTATAGAAAAAAATGCTATAAATAAAGTTTATCTAGTTGGTGGAACAGGTTCTTTATCAAAAAGTATGGAAAATAAAATAAGAAGTAAGTGTTCTAATGTAATTAGAATTGCGGGTAATAATAGATATGAAACAAATAAAAAGACTATAGATGAGAGTGGATACAATAAAGTAGGAGTAGCAGATGGAAGAAATTATCCTGATGCCTTATCCGCTTCGGGACTTTTAAAAAGTAAAAATTTAGGTCTTTTAATAGTGAACGGTAGAAAACCATATAAGACTAATAAAGAAGTTGTATATACTTTTGGCGGAAAAAATTCTGTTATGCAAGATGGTGGTAAGAGATTAGCTGGTAAAGATAGATATGATACAAGTAATCGCATAGCTGATGAAATGTTAAATAATAATGTCAGACTAGATAATATCGCAATAACAACAGGAAATAATCCTGCGGATGCTTTAAGTGCTATAAATGTAGTAAACTCTGGTAAAAATACTGCTGTTATATTAGCTAATAAATATAATTCAAAGTATAGAAAGTTGATAGAAAATGCAACTAATGGATATTTCATTGGAGGACAAATACCATATAATGTTACAAGTGGAATATTAAATAAGCAAACAGGTACATCAAGCACATCAAGCACATCAAGTACATCAAGTACATCAAGTACATCAAACACAAGACCGAACGGTGTAGTTGTTAAAGACGGTTCACAAGTTGAAATAAAAGATAATAAACCTACTTCAACATCAAGTACTTCAAGTACAAGACCGAACGGTGTAGTTGTTAAAGATGGCTCACAAGTTGAAATAGAAGATAGTAAACCAACTTCAACAACAAATGACAAAAACTTAGATACAGCGGTAAGCGATTCTGGCACTAATGTAAATCATGATAATATTAGTTCAGATAGAGTATTTGAAAATAAAAAAGAAGTTGAAAACTTTATAATACAGGAAATAAAGAATGTGCCAGAAAGAAGGTATGACATTATTATAAAGGAAGATGGAGTAATAACAAAAAATATGCCTAAATATTTAATATCTTTGTGTAAATCTATAGGTCTTAATTATTCTTTATATCAAAGAGAAAATTATAAATATACATTGGAATTCGTTTTGGACTATTCTGAAACTTCTGAATACTATGATAAAAATAAAATAGATAGAGGATTTGATGATAAAGGAAGTTATAACAGAGAAGAATATTTACAAAGTAGAGATAAAGTAAAAGAATATATAAAAGAATCTGGTGTTGAAAAATTGTCTACGGATAGAGATAAAGTTTTAGGTTTTGCTACTTTTATGGTACGAAATTTTGCTTATTCTCCATATAAAAAACAAATAGATTTAAAGATAAATCCATATGAACGAAAGAGGAATTATACTCCATATGGCTTAACATTATATCCAGAAAAAACAACAGCATGTCAAGGTGCTTCATTTTTCTTTGGAATGGCAATGTATGAATTAAACATTCCATGTATAGCATTAAAAGATGAGTCATTGCATCACCAACTTAATATAGTGTATGTAGATGGTAAATGGGAGTATATAGATGTAACTCCAAACCACAAAGAAGATATTGATGAAAATGAAAACGCTAGTTTTTTAATTGACAATCTTAACCCATATAAAAATGCGGAAGGTAAAGAGGCTTTAAATGGTGTAAGTGAAAACTTAATACAAATGTTTAATAAATAGAAAAAAAGAGAGGATAAAACCTCTCTTTTTTTCTATAAAAAGAAGAAAAAATATACTCTTTCATGCGAATAAAAAACAATTCTAAAAATATTGCGTAAAAAATATTTTTATGCTATAATCGTATTAGTCAAAGATATAAAATCTAATCTATATATTTTATAATCATTATATGTAGTTCTTTTAAACATTCTATGTTTAATTTCTAAATTCCAAAAAATATATAAGAAAGGTTGTGAAAACATGAAACCTAAAAAGAAAATGAAGGCTGCTGCATTGTCTTCAGTAATGGGGACTTCGGTTGTATTGCCAATGATATCCCCTGTAATTAATGCAGAATCATCAAGTAACTTTATTAAAAATGTTAAGGTAGACATTAATAAATTTAAAGATACTGATGAAGCAAAAAGAATTAATTCTGTTATTAGAATAAATAAAGGTGGAGAAAATGACAGGAGACAGCCTCATAAATATAAATTTGTAGGTCTTGAAGATAAAAATGATGCTGCTAAAATAAAAGTTTATGAAGGAGTTCCTCAGTTGTATAATCAGAACTTTAGTGATACAGATTTAGCAAATAATCCTAAAGTGGCAACTTGGACAACTAAAACTGCTTTGTTACCTAAAGAATATAAGGAGCAATATGAAGGAAAAGATTATGATGGAAATGCATTCCCAGTAAAGTATGCAGACTTAGATAAAACTATATATAATCACTTTAGAGCAACATATAAGGGAACAAACTTTAATATACCAACAGAAGTAATACAAAATAATAGAGATTTTGGTATAGAATTTATGTATCCGAATGGTGCAGAAGTTTTAGTTTTTGAACAAGATGTAAATAATCCAGAAATAAAGATTCCTACTTATAAAAAAGTAGATATGTATATTACTTTAACTGGTTTTGTTTTTAGACCGGGAAGAAATAATAAGGAAGGTGATAATTATATAGATATACCTGTAAATCCAGCTCAACCAGAAGATTGGAGAGTTGGGGATGCTAAAGAACCTCATAGAGAAGGTTCAAAGAGCAATTATGATATTATGATTTCTTCTTCTTGGAATCCTATGTCAGGTTTTAAACCTAGTAATGTTGAAGCAATGAAAGTAAAAATTAAGTTTAAAGATGGAGATAAGACAATTAACTCTGGATATTTAAAACAGCATGGTGTAACAAATCCACAAGCAATTTTTACTTTTGGTTCTCTTAATTTTTATGGGTATACTGGAGAAAGTGTGGCTTTCTTAAATCCAGACAAGCAAAACACAACAGCATATTTAAGTAATGATACACACATAATGCAAAGAACTTATGACCCATCAAATAAAAAGAAAACACATAGTACATATTTTAAGTATGATATATGGGAAAAAGATTTCGGTTCTGATGATGGACGTTGGGGAACTAGAGCAAGACATTCAGATGAATATTATAGAAAAGCGTGTTTTGTTCCTGCAATAGAGATAGGAAAGGAAGCTAATAAATTTGATGATTTCCTTGAATCGTCCGATTATCATAAAAATGCGGTTACATTTGTTACTCCACTACAAGATGAATACCAGTTCCTTTTAGGAACACATTCTTATGCTGGGGTAGGTGACTTATATGAGAATGTATGGAATGGTAAATCAGCTACAAGAATGCCTTGGGATGGTACTAATGGATGGCAGTTTATTTCATCAGCACCATTATTTGAACCTGCAAATAGTAGTGAACTTAATAGTGACAATCCAGATATTTTTAAACCTATAAAAAGAGTTTCTGATGATAATGAGTTAAATGTTGTTAAAAATAGAATAGGTCCTACTGAAAGTGGTGAGATAGAATATAAAATACAACAGAGAGTCGGTTCTATAGGTGGGGATACTCCTTCTTTCTATAAAACTTTTATGATGCAGGATTCTTTACCAGATGGGCTTGAATTTTTAAATGCAAGAATTTTAGGTCCAGATGGAAGAGATTTTGAAGGTGCAGGAGAAGTTAAGTTTGATGAAAATAGCAAGACTGTTTCTTGGAATCCAAATACTGATGTATTAGGTAGAATAGTTGAAAGAGATGGAGTTCGTTATCCAAAGACTGGCTTAATGAAGATGGAAGGCGAAACCTATACCATGGTTATAAGAGCTAGAGTTAAACCGGGATATAAGAAGATAATAAGAAATACTGCTACAACTTATATAAATGGTAAAGCTAAAGGTTCTAATTCAGTTGAAACAAATCCAAATAGAACTCCTGAACTTAATATAGTGAAAACAGTTACAACTCCATCAGGAACAAATAAAAATGAAACAAATCCAAATGATAATTCAGATAGTGTAAGAGATACAATTTTAGGTGAAGCAAATACATATAGTGTATATGCAGATATACCAGAAGATATCGATACATATGATGAATTTAAAATAACAGATGATTTAGATAGACAGTTAACTTTTGTTCCGGGGTCTATAAATGCAGAACTTGTAGGAGAACAAGGGGATTCTAAAAAGTATACTAATATAGAACAAAGTATAAAAGGACAAAAGATAGAAGTTGGTGCTAAGGACTTTAATTCTATGAAAGGATATTCTAAGTTTAAGGTTACTTTTAAGGCTAAATTAAATGAAGATACTCAGCCAGATAAGCAGATACCAAATGATGCTAAACTTATATATTCTAATAGAAATGGAGAACATGGTGAAAAGGATTCAAATGTTGTTCATGTATTTTCAGAAAGAGCTGAAGACCCAACTATAGTAAAAGATGTAATGGGACATCCAGATGAATACTTTGCAGAAAAAGCTGGTAAACCTTTTGAATATCATATAGAAAGTAAGTTACCTAAGAATATAGCTAAGTATACACAATTAATGATAAGTGATGAACTTGATAATAGAATAAAGTTAGTTGATAAAGAAGGAAAGCCAGATATAAAGGTAGAAACAATATCAAATACTGGAGAAACTAAAGAATATAAGGGATTCCAAGTAGAACATAATAAAAATACTAATAAATTAAATGTAGTTCTTTCTGATTTTGGAGCTTTACATAATCAAACTAAATTAAAAGTAACAATAAATGCTACTGTAGATAGTTCTGTAAAGACTGATGAAAGAATTCCAAATACAGCTACTATATCTTATACTTCTCCAAATACTACAATGAAGACAAGAGAAACTAAAAAACCTGTATATGTATGGATAAATCCATCAGATGAACCTGCTATATTAAAAACTATTAATGATAGATTAGCAGGCGAAAAGAAGATAGGTAACGAATACGAATATGAAATTCCTGTTAGTTTACCATCTAATATTGAAACATATAAGTATTTACAGGTTAAAGACGTTTTACCAGATGAAATGGATTATGTAAGTAATTCTGCTAGAACATTTGTAGATGGAGAAGAAGTAAATTGGATTAATCCACAGTTTAATGGAGAAAATCATACTTTAAGTTACCGTTTAGAATCTCCAACTAAATTAAAGAATAAGAAAAAAGTTACTCTTAAATTTAAGGTTAAGCTAAACACAAAGGCAAGATATTTACAAAGAGTTCCTAATATAGCTGAAGTTTCATTTAAAAATGCTACAATGGATGAGGAAAAGACAAAACCAAGTAAGCCAGCTGTAGTTAAGCCAATACTAGATGACCAGAAAATAGAATTTAAGAAGACTATAGAAACAGATAAGCAAGAATTTACAGTAAAGAAAAATGTACCATTTGTATATAATTTAACTGTAAAATTACCAGATTCTATAGCTGATTATAAGCAATTTAAAATTACAGATAAGTTAGATAGACATTTAGACTATGTAGATTTTGTAAGTGTAGTTGCAGATGGTATAGATGTTATATCTAATAAAGATTTACCAAATCCTGCTAAGGACTTAGTATATGATAAGAATAAGCCATTGAAGTTAGATAGAGATACTAATTTATTAACATTTGAAGTTCCTGCTAATAAGATAAAGAATTTAGAGGGTGTTAAAGAACTAAAGATACGTTTTAGAGCAAAAGCGAATGTTGATGATGAAGTCATAAATAACATAGGTAATATTCTTGTTACTGATGACCAAGGTATAACAGACCAAATAAGTTCGAATGCTGCAACTATCAAAGTTAAACCGAAAAAACCTTCAACAAATGAAGATAAGTTTATACTAAAGAAGACAGTAAATGGTAAGGATAATATATCTATTAAAGATGAAGGTGATAATAGATATACATATACTCTTCATGTAGAACCAAATAAGAACTCTAGTGAATCAAGAGACCTTAATACTTATACAGAGTTTATGATAAAAGATGAGCTAGATAATAGATTAGCTTTTGAAAATGATGGTTCTGTTAAAGTATTTACAAATAATAAGGTATTAAAAGATTCTGATTATGAAGTTTCTACTAAAAATAAGGTATTGAAAGTAAAGATTAAAAATACTGAAAATATAAAAGAAGATTTAGAAGTTAAGTTTGAAGCTCGTCTTGAAAAGAAATTAAAGAAGGGTGAAACTGTTGATAATAAGTTCAATATTGTTGCAAAAACTCCAGAATCAACAGATAACAATGGAGATACAACAGGAACAAGGGAAGATGAACAAGATAGTAATATAGCGACAATAACAGATAATACAAGTGATAATGATGCTAAACCAACAGACTTTATACTTAATAAGTTAGTAGATGGAAAAACTGAAACAACTGCTAGAGTTGGAGAAACATTTACTTATGAGTTAAATACTAAGCTACCAAAGAATATCAATAAGTATAAGAGTTTATCTATAAAAGATACACTAGATGATAAATTAAGCTTTACTGACAAAAAGATAAGAGTAGAATCTAATGGTAGAGAATTGGCTAATAATAAGTATACTGTTGACATAAGTGGTAAGAATTTAAAGGTTGCTATAAAAGATGTAGCTGATGTTCAAGACAATATAATAGTTAAGTTTGATGCTAAGTTAAATAGAAAACTTGCTAAGGGTGAAAAAGTACCTAATGTGTATGCTGTAGATGCGGTATCACCAACAGGAACTGAAATTAAACCAGAAATAAGTAGTCCTGTAAATATAATAGAAGAAGATAATAAAGCTGATTTATTTGATTTAAGCAAGACTGTAAATGACAAGACAGAAATATCAGCAAAGAAAGATGATGTTGTAACATATAAGTTAAATACTAAGCTTCCAGCAGATATAAAATCATATAAGTCATTAATAGTAAAAGATGAATTAGATAATAGAATTTCATTTGCAGACGGTAAGAATGTAAGTGTTATATCTAAGGGTAAAGAGCTACCAAAGTCTTCATATAAGGCAAATATCAATGGACAAAAGCTAAAAGTAGTAATAACAAATGCTAACGATTTAGAAGATGAAGTTATTGTTGCTTTCAAGGCTAAGATAAACAGTGAGTTATCTAAGGATGAAAAAATACCTAATATTTACAATGTAGAAGCAACAGATGAAAGTGGTAAGGTAACACCTTCTTCTTCATCAAATGAAGTTATTGTAAGTAATCCAACAGGACCAGAATCAAATGATGAAACTCCTGTATTTAATTTACATAAGACAGTAAACAATAAGGAAGAAACACAAGTTAAAAAAGGTGACGTTGTAACATATAAGCTAAATACAACTCTTCCAAAGGATATCAAGAATTATAAGTCTTTATCTGTAAAAGATGAATTAGATAATAGACTAGCATTCACTAATAGTAAGGAAATAAGTGTTGTATCTAAGGGTAAGGAATTACCTAAGTCTTCATACAAAGCTGTTATTGATGGACAGAAGTTAGAAGTGAAGATAAACAATACTAAAGACCTAGAAAATGAGTTAGAAGTTAAGTTTGATGCTAAACTTGAAAAGAGTATAGCAGATAATGATAAAGTACCTAATATATTTGAAATAGAAGCTATAGATGGTAAAGGCAAAGCAACACCTGCTTCTTCTTCAAATGAAGTTGCTTTAAGAAATCCAAGTGATAAACCAGAAGGTGTTAAGGATGTTGATGATAACAAGAAGACACCTGTAAATGCTAATGTTGATAACAACAATGGTAATGGTAATGGTTTAAATGGAACTCAGAGAAATCCAAATGGAACTCCTTTAAATGGTATAAATAATAATGGTGGTGGTGAAGCACAGCCATTAAAAGGTGAAATGGTTAAGACAGGTGTTGAAGCAACTAGGTCTATAGCAGGTATAATAGCCGCTACAGTATCTGGTGTTATGACAGGAGCTTATGCATTCATCAGAAGAAAAAATAGAAAATAATTTTTTGAAAAATTGACCTATAATTTGTAGGTTTGGTAACGAGGTCTTTTGACCTCGTTACTTTTTTAGTTAATTGAGGAGGTAAAAAAAATGGAAAAAATGGAACAATTAACAATATTAATTTCAACTAATAAAAACCAAGAAAAAATAAAAAATATTTTATTAAATGCTCAAATAAGAGTAGATGATATTTATAATACAAATGATTATGAAAAATGCCTTGAAGTATTTGATATTGCATATAGAGGTTTAACAGAAAGAGTTTTTGTTAATTATGATAAAGATTTTATTATATCTTTTAAAGATATATATGATAGAACATTGTTAGAAGACTATAACATATCTATTTTAGAACAAAAGATTTTAGAATATATAAGTAAAGAGTTAACATTGGAAGAAAAATTAAAATTTAAAGAATCTGATATGTTATATATATTGAGCAATTTATCAAAAGAAATGAATTTTACATCAGAAGAGATAATGATATTAGATGTAAAAATAAGAAATTTAATAAGAACAGAAGTATTAATAGATAGAAAAGCTTATTTGAAAGAAATAAAGGAAAAAATCAAAAGTGATGAATTTTAGAAAAGAGGTATCCTATGAGTAAAAAGAAACTGTTAGTTATAATTACTTTGATTTTTGCAGTTTTTAGTATAAGTTTTACTGTACATCATTTTAAAAATAAAATGCCAGAAATAGATAATAAAAAGGTTAAATCTGATTTGAAAAATACTTTGTCAGACGTTAATTCAATAGAAAATTTTAAAAAAATAAATTTAGAACTAACTGAAAGAGATAAAAAAATGTTAGCTAATAAATTTACTAAAAAAGTACAGGCTAAAAAAATTGGTGTTAGTGGAAGATTTAATACAACAGAAGTTGAAACAAATGCTAGATATACAATGATATATAGTTATGTGAATGATAATTTTAAATTGGTTGAAATAAAAGAGCATGATATAGACAAATGGGAATATAAACCAATAGGTCATGTACGAACTCAAAGTATATTAAGAGATTTAAGAAAAATGAAAATAGGAGATTTTAAAAAAGGTTATGTTGGAAGAGAAAAATTTACTACCATAAAAATTGTGGATAGAAAAACTAATCTTGAAATAGGTAAAGATGATATTGATGTAGAAATAACTGTAAAAAATAACTTTGCTAAAACTATAATTCGAGCAAAATTAAAATATGAATTTGAAAAAGATAATTGGATTTTAAAAGTTAAATATATAGAAGATAAAGATAATTTTAAGGTAGAATTTATAACAGATAATTTACCGAAGCAACCAACAGAACAAGCTATAATAGATTTATTGACAGATGTAAAAAATCAAAAAACATATATGACAAATAAAAAATATACAAAGAAAGTATATGTATCAAAACCTAAGATAAGAGCCATAGATAAAACTTTAATATATGACTATTTATTTGTTGCAACATATCCAAATGTTGGAGATATAGAATATAGAGTAGGAGTACCTTATGAATATTCAGATGGAGAATGGATAAAAAAACCTATAACGGTAGCATTTAATAAAGCGTTATTAACAGATATGATAAGTAAATGGGGAACAGGTTTTAATAAGGATACAAAAACTGTAAAAGAGTTTTTATGTTTTTATAAATCAGAAAATAATGAACTGGAAGGTTACTATGGATTAGATGGAAAAAAAGAGTTGATAAAAGCTGTGGTAAATATAGATTTAAAAGATAATAATTGGACCATATTAGTTTCTCCAGTAGCTGTAGAAGAAGGCTTACAACCTATTTGTAAACTAAAAGAAGTGTCTTTAAATTTAAAAGATAGAGTTATAGTAGGAGATAATAAAAATTTTGAACCTAAACATAAAGTTACAGAAAAAGAAATAAGTGATTTTAAAAATGATGAAGGTGAAAAATTGAAGTTTTCTGAAGAACAGGCAGAAAAAGAAAAAGATAAAAATAAAGAAAGTACAAAAAATACAGAATTAAGTAATGAATAGTAAATATAAAAGGTTGTGAAAATATGAAAATTACAGTTGAAAAAGGAATAGACGTAAAACAAGCAATTAGTTATGTAAAAGAAATTTTAACTAATAAATCTGAAGAGTATCCTATTTTAAAAAGTAATTTAAATATATATGTTTCTCTTTGTAATGAAGAAGGAGAAACAATGAAAGAAAACCAATCTGAGTATTATATATCAGAAAAAGAATTAGGAGAATATACTATAAAAGATATACGAAAAGAAAAAGAGGATGTTGCAAAAAAAAATATTTTTAAAAGTTGGAAAGAGTTTGTTTTTGCACAAAAAGTTTGCGTAAAAGATTTAGAAGGAGAAATTCTGTTAGATAAAACATATTTACATAATGCGAAAGTAAGAAAAAGAAAACAAGAAAATATAGAAAAAAGAAAAAAGAGTTTAAAAGAAAAAGAAAAAAAATTAGAAGATGAAATCAAAAAAAACAAGCTTCTAAATAAGCTAGAAATAGCCTTTGAAGAAGGAACTTACAGTTTATATTATAAAGAAGTGGAAAGCTCTCAAAAAGGCTCTGAGAAAGTTTTAAAAGCATATATCATTTTCAACAAAAGTGTATTAGGAAATATTATTCAT
>RCNI01001816.1_pt1 | contig 11001 bp, 6 predicted proteins | sample 2041151 | NCBI WGS metagenome assembly RCNI01 (sample SAMN09708214, study PRJNA481090) | feces metagenome | isolation source: feces | place: Antarctica: Albino Rookery
CGCCAACAGGTAAGAAAATAATAAAGTAAACAATATGAGTAAGAAAAACTTATCACTTCTGATGAATGGATTCATCGGTGAAAACAAGCAGTTGGTCAATGAGCAGGAAGTGCAGATGCAAGAATCTGAAAACACTCAAGAAGGAAACATAACCTCCCCTCCTTCTGAAACTGAAAATACGCAGCAGATGAAAGCTAAACTGGAAGCCAAACGTAAGGAAAATGTGGGTCGCCCTAAGAAAGGTGAAGCAGTCAAGAATGCTAAGAAAACTCAGGAAATCAGAGCCACCTTCATTGTGGATCCAGATTTGCTCCGGAAAGTGAAATACATTTCCCTTGTGGAAGGGACTCTTTTGAAGGATGTTATCAATGAAGCACTGAATAATTATGTAGATGGTTGGGAAGAGAATAATAAGAAAATACGGTTGCCGAAAATTAAATAAAATATATAACAAAGCATTATAAAACATAGATCCATTATATTAATATGAAGAGTTTAACATTTCAAATATTATATCGAATATTTATAGTGGCATATATTATTCGTGTTATGGAGTTTTTTTTGTATATTTGCCAAATATTGTCAAGACAAAAGAAGTAATATGCTGTTTACGGAAAAAATAAAAGAGTTACGCTTGCAAAATAAAATGCCGCAAAGACAAATAGCAGCCGCTCTAAATATAGACACTGCAACATATTGTAAAATTGAAAAAGGTGAAAGGAAAGCAAAGAAAGGACAGATCGTTATATTGTCTAAAATGTTTCATGTAGAGTTAACGGTTCTTCTTACTCTATGGCTAGCCGATAAGATAACAAATGTTGCTTTAGATGAATACATTGTCGCATCTGAGGCACTTTCTTTGGCAACAGAAAACATAAAAAGAATAGGTTGATATGATAAAGAAAAATTTATACCCTATAATGGAGGTTTCCGAATCGCTTTTAGCAGACAGACATTCTGCGTATGGACTAAGAACATATATCAGTTTGTTTAGTAGTGCTGGTGTTGGTTGCTATGGTTTTAAAGAAGAGGGATTTTATTGTGTAGCGACTGTTGAATTATTGGAACGAAGATTAAAAATACAAAAGTTTAATCAAAAATGTGTATACAATAGTGGATACATATGTGGGGATATGACCGAGCAAAAAACAAAGGATAAAGTTTTTTCGGAATTAGACATGTGGAAACGAGGTTTAAATTTAACTGATTTAGATGTGTTAATTGCAACACCTCCATGTCAGGGTATGTCCATTGCCAATCATAAAAAGAAAGATGAACTTAAACGTAATTCTTTAGTTGTTGAGTCTATAAAAATGACTCAACAATTAAAACCTAAGTTTTTTATATTTGAGAATGTCAGAGCATTTCTAACTTCTGTATGCACTGATGTTGATGGTCAAGATAAGTCAATAAAGGAAGCAATTGAAGTAAATTTATCTGGATTATATAACATTTTATATCAAATTGTTAATTTCAAGGATTATGGAAACCCATCAAGTCGAACACGAACATTGGTTATTGGCGTTCGTAAAGACTTAAAAGAGGTTACACCATATGATATCTTCCCAGATAAGAAGCCTGAACAAACGTTAAGACAGATTATTGGACATTTACCTTCACTAAAAAAGATGGGTGAGATTTCTGAAAATGACATATATCACAATTTTAGAAAATACTCACCTCGCATGGAGTCATGGATTGAAGATATCAAAGAAGGACAATCTGCGTTTGATAATACAGATAAAACAAAGATACCTCATAGTATAAAGAATGGTGAAATTGTTTATAATGCTTGTAAGAATGGTGATAAATATACCCGTCAATATTGGGATAAGGTAGCGCCTTGTATTCATACACGGAATGATATTATGGCAAGTCAAAATACTGTTCATCCAGTTGATAATAGAGTTTTCAGTATAAGAGAGGTTATGCTTATGATGTCAGTTCCATCTTCTTTCAACTGGAGTGATGTCCCTTTTGAAAAATTGAATAAACTTTCACTAAAAGAGAAAGAGGCCTTCTTAAAAAAAGAAGAAATGAATATTCGTCAAAATTTGGGCGAGGCAGTGCCTACTATTATATTCAAGCAAATTGCAGCTAAGATTCGTAGAATATTGTGTAAACCATCTTTAACAGAACAAGATATAAAAAACTTAATTGACAAGAATAAGTTGGAGATTCACTCTTGTTTGGTGGATTATATAAGAAATAATAGTTGTTATGGTTTTGCAGAGTTGTCAAAAATAGCTGAATTAGCAAATGCCCAAAGAGAGGACAACGCTGCATACTATACAAGACAAGACATATGTTATACTATTGTAAAAAGTCTTCCTGATGCAAAGAATTATACGGAACTAAATATTTTAGAGCCATCAATTGGTGTGGGTAATTTCTTGCCTGTGCTTATATCGAAGTACGCAAGTGTACAATCAGTTAATATAGATGTGGTAGATATTGATTCAAATAGCATTGAGATTCTAAAGGAATTAGTAGCTAAAATTAAAATACCCAATAATATACACATCAATTATATCAATGCTGATTTCTTGTTATATGACTTTACTAAGAAATATGACATAGTAGTCGGAAATCCTCCATACAAAAAACTGACGAAAGAAAAGCAGTTGTTAGCAAAATATAAGATAGATACTTTTAATAAGGATACCAATAATATCTTTTCTTTTTTCATTGAAAAAGCAATGAAAATTGGCGATGTTGTATCTTTGATTGTACCTAAGAGTCTTATAAGTGCTCCAGAATTTAATGCGACACGTACATTAATGAAAGGGAAGAGAATTGCTCGAATCATTGATTTTGGTGAGAAAGGTTTTAAGGGTGTAAAGATTGAAACAATCTGTTTTATTCTTGATACTCGAAAAAAACCGCAAGATACAATAATTGAATCTTATATTACTAATAAGACTAAGTGTCGCCAACAGATATATTTAACTGATGATAAATTTCCATATTGGATAATTTATCGTAATGAAGATTTTGATAAGGTGGCTAATAGAATGGAATTCAATGTATTCAAAGCTTACAGAGACAGAGTCATTACAAAAGCTCTTACGAAGCATAATGGTAGAATTAGAGTATTAAAATCTCGGAATATCGGCAATAATGAAATTATTAATATACCTGATTATGATTGTTATATAGACAACATTGATAAACTTGATGTCGCTAAATATCTAGATCGGGAAAATTGCGTGTTGCTACCAAATTTAACATATAGTCCTCGTGCTTGCTTTTTGCCAAAAGGTTGTATCGCAGACGGTTCTGTTGCAATTCTGACTTTAGTAAAAGACAATGATATAGTAACCAATGAAGATTTAGCATTCTACGCAACTGATAGTTTTACAAAGTTTTATGCTATTGCACGAAATTTAGGTACTCGATCACTTAATATTGATAACAATTCTGTTTTCTTCTTTGGAAGACTTAAATAACTTACGTATGAGAGAAATAATAAACGATTATCTTAATAAATTCGATCTGGATGTACGTAAATCACATGATGCTAGATTTATGGATCAAAAATGTACTCCAGATGTTGTTTGTTTTATTGCAGATAGTGTAATAAATACGATTACTAATGTGGAAAAGACTTTCACAGTAAATGATATTTGGCATTCTCAATATTTTATAAAGAATGCCAAAGCTGTATTTAATAAGCCATTACCAACAAATGACACAGCTCGACATGAATATGATAAATTCATTCAACAACCATTACGTATGTTAGGATATGCTCACATACTTGATGTGAAGAAAATAGGTCATATAAATTATTATAAGATAGTCAATTTTGATATTTTAGATTTTATTTCTCGTAGAGAAAGAAATGCTTATAATTTTTTATATTGCTATTTTGAAAAGGTACTAAAAGATAGTGATATGTGGAGATATTTCGAAGAGTATAAGGCTAAATGTAATTCTGGTGTACTTATAGAAGCAGATTATTTAGAACTAAAACAACGATATATAAGATTTATTATAGGGCATACAAAAGTTAATGGAGAGGTTGAGGTTAGGCGAATGTTTCCAAAAATACTAAATATATATGCTGTAGAGAATGGACTCAATGGATCAGAAAAAGGACATATGTCTAAATATGCTTTTACTTTTTCTGATTTGATGTACAATCGTAAAAATTGGCGAGACTTAAATAAAGATAAATCAACAACTCGTCAAGAAGCATTACAGCAACATGATATAGAACAACAGGAAGCGTATAATCTATACTATGTCCAAAAGGCTATAAATCTACTTCGCAAGATACAAGAAAATAGTGAGATACACGATCAATGGGGAAATGGAGAAGCAACACAAGTGCATCATATTTTTCCAAAATCGCAATACCCACAAATTGCTCATTATATAGAAAATTTAATTAAACTTACTGCAACCCAGCATTTTACAAAGGCACATCCGAACAATAGAACTCAAGTAATAGACAGAGATTATCAACTTACTTGTTTGCTGGCTAAGGCAGATACAATTGACAAGTCTTTACAAAAGTTTGGAGAAAAATATTATCGTAAAGAGTCATTTGTATATGTTCTTAATACTGGATTATTAACAGATATTAGTACAAATTTATCATTTAGTGATATTAAATCAATATTAATTCAAATTTATAATGCTGCGTAATTATGTATAAAAAAAGTTTTGGAAAATATCAGCAAATTCAATTCGCTAACGAAAATGAATTTTATAGATTACTTGGATATTTAGCTAAGTCCGATGGAAGTTCTTCGTTGGCTTTGGAGCATAATGAAAAACAAGGTGCTTGGGCACAGGAAAAGCGTATTCATATTCACAAACACAACTTTACTAATAATATTTGTAAGAAACTATCATTAACAGCTGGTAATGGTAGTAATATTGCATATAGGATAAATTGTAATGATTTTGTGGAGAACATATGTAATGATCATGGTTTCGTATATGGCTATCAACAAAATATCAACGAAATATTAAAAACTATACCTATCAATTTATACAAGATTTTCAGGAGGGATTTAATTTATAACTTCTGTTTTATAAAGGAAAATGCTTGTATTGATTTTCACAATATTAAAGCAGTAGGAATGTCTGTTTGCAAATAAAGACTTACACAATTATTCTACCAGCGCAGGCTTCGCTTGCGTTAGTAGTGCAATCGAATTTCTTAGTAAAACTAATACACAAGTGTTGGTCGCCACTTCCGACTATTCGTATTTCATGCGATACCGGGAGTGGCGACCTTTTTAGGCCCATAAGAAAAGTTCCATTAAAGGAAGCATTGATGGAATTGTAAAATAGACCAGGGCCTGGGGGTATCCTCTATATCTGTTGTAGTAAGAAGTTTCCCCTGTATTGAGAAAATATTGTACATCTGTTTTCTTATCATGCTTTTTATTGGTAATTTGGCAAATAAGGATGCCAGGTGGTAGCGCCCATTTGCCGTTCAGCCTTTTTCATTATGTCTATAGTAGAGTGCCACAAAGATGATGCTCGTCGCCAGTTACCTTCGCTTTGTGAAATCCTATCCTGTACCTTTTTCCCGATAACTGATATTTTCGAAGCCCCGTTTGGATGAAGATTATCCTTTGTTCATAAAATAATGTATACCATATTCATAGAAAGGCAAGAATGAGGATGAAACTATCTTGTAGTGACAGAAATGTTCTCCATTATTTATTGATAACGCAGTGAATGTTAGATGAATAGTGAAAATTGCGACAGGCATTTAGGAACGATGGAAAATATTCGTAGTGGAGTTTATTCACGTCTTTTCAGTTGGAAATGGTCGGTACTGATTTGGGGGAGAAATCTACAGGCCTTCCAGTTTAAACTGAAGCCCTTTGAAAATAGACACGTGCTGACATCACTGAAGTGAGTGTCTGATCCTTACAAAACAAGATTGTTTCTTGGTGGAAATGAACTCTATGGAACTACACAAGTGTGGTCGCCACTCCCGACTATTCGTATTTCATGCGATGCCAGAAATGACGACCTTTCTGAAAATATTGCCATTCAGTTATTTCAGTCTTTGTATTACCCAGGAAAAAACCTGATAAACAGATTATTGTTTCATGTGAGAGCTTTCTCTTCATTCTATAATTCTACAGACTTACACAATAGTGACAAAGTCAAAATTTTGCCTGAAAGCGATGATTTTTCGTATACTATAATCAAAGCGATTTTCCATATCGCTACACCTTAGATGTCTTAAAATAAACGGTATAATCATTAGCTATTTTATTATAATTCTTAGAATCAGCAAAAGCATTACGAATTATGCGTATATCGTTATTAGTGACAAGAGCAAGGTCATATCGAGCTTTATTTTCGCTACGTTGTGATACTTCATATTCATTTCCTGAAAGAATAATTGACTCTCCATCCGAATATTTAATTTCCAAACATCTATAAAATGTTTCACCCTCTTTGCGATATTCTAAATCATATCCTTTACTATCATCACCATTCCCTTTAGAAGCATAGTTTGCAAGGTATGAAGAATAAATGTTTCCAACTTCATAATCGGAGTTTTGCAAAAGAGAATCATAAACGCGTTTCTCTGCTTCGTTTCCTAATTGAGCTTTTCTACTATTTGATATTTTTCGTTTTTGATTTTTTTTCTCATGACTATCAAAATCACCAATGTTAATACCATGGTCTATTGGGGGATTTTTTGCATTCATAGTACATTCCAAAATAGGTAGGACGTCCTCGGTATCTAAGTTTGTGGATGACTCCACATTATTATTGTTATTTTCCTTATTGCACAAGTTCTTAAAAAAATCATCGTACCCTTCAAAATATAAAAGGCTCTTGCTTTCATCATCTAGATTGAATTTATCTATACCTTTTAAGTAAGATTCTTTTATTGTTGGACAATTATCTGTCAAAGGGAAAGTTGGTTTATAATCAAAACGTAGTTGCATTTCAGATAGCATAAGCCGTTCGTATTCTATATTAAGCTGATATATATTGTCATCTTTATATAAAATATCCTTCAACCAAGAATCACTCTTGAATGGAGTCTGACGCTGTAAGTATTCATGATGCAAACTAGGCTCATCTTTTATTTTATTATATATAAAACAAACATAACTCGGAAGATATCGCATCTGAAGTTTTTCAAGCTGCTGTTTATGGTATAATATAAAATTGTCAGGAGATGACACTCTATCCAAGTCAATCTTTAATTCTGATAACAAATAAGTTGTCTTTTTTGTTCGCAGCAATGACTCATTAATTTTTATTTGATTTACGGCAAATACTTTTTTCCAGAAGTCAACATCTGTAGCTGCCATACCAAACTGATTTTCACATTCGTGCCACAAGGAATCCTCGATTTCTTGCTTCCGATAAAACTCCAATTCATTATTGTTAGATGTAAATACTCTATAAAATCTGTTGGCTATATCACTACTAGACAAGTTTAATTTAATACATAAAGCTTCAATAACTGAGTTAATGAATTCTGGTATCCTCATGGCTTCTTGAAGATTTAAATTCTCAGCACATATATAAAACTTCTGTCCAACGCAAAGAAGTTCTCCATTACTCATGGAAATACTATTTAGCTCTAACAAATTTTGATTCTCTAAATCGTATGAATAATCAGCACTTTCCACAACAATAATATGGAACGATGTCAGTAATCTTTTAATATCATCATTATACAAGACATTCGCATTTGAACCACCACGTCGTCCAACACCAACACTGGCAAAAGCCAATATATATGGTTTCAGTTTTTCTATATGTCTACACAACTCTCTAGTTAATATATCATTTTCTATACTATTCTTAATGTGAATCTGAATATCTTTTAGTGTTTTACATCCAAATAAACGTTTTATTTTTTGTTCTCCTTCTCTACGACCCATCACTAGCATCGGAATGCTCCTTAATATGTCTTCAGGCAGTTCATTGTTATCTGAATAGTAAATATCGCGGGAATCTTTAAATTCGTAATTCTCATTTATTTTACATAATAAACGAAGAGTTTTTTCTTTTGGAAGAGATAGAGAATTCTCTTTTGAGTCCAAAGCTTGTTTAATAGTATGGTAAAAAGCTTGAGCTCCAACATAAGGGAATTTCCATTGATGCTCTTGTTGGTTGATTGCATTATATAAATCTTCAGATGAAAAGTCTGATAAATGTTTCTTAGCGCCCAATTTCTCTAGAAGATTCTTTGTCTTATAATCTAAATTGAATTTTGGTTTATTCTTTAAGTATTCGCCCGGTAGCCACTCATCATCATCTATTGCATAGAATTGAAGTTGTTTTGCCTGCGTGTCCTTACGCAGTTTAAATGCAGCATAACTTATATCCACTGTTTGCGGTGTCTTATAACAATTTAGAAACCAGTCTATTTGTTGGTTTCCACAAATGTCATCTATATAAGAGGATGCAGACAATACCTTTATTAAATCTTGAAGGCTTAAACTACTTAGTACTACAGAATCAGCAATGCGCGTACTATTTCTACTTTTATCAACGCGCCAGGATTTGCAATTATCTAATACTTCAACAGGTAAATTGAACTGGTTTAGATAGACCGTATCATTACCATAAAACTTTATTGAGGTTTTAAAATACGCATTAACTCCAAGTGCAATAAAGAAATCCTGTATCTGAATGGATGTTGAACCTTCTACTTTTTCAAGAAATTCTGGATACATAACACAATCTCGACTTTCATAATGGAAAGATAATTCTAGTTTATCAAATCCGTTAGGGAAACGTCGATCCGTCATTACCAATTTGTTAGAAGGAACCCATTCGCCAGATTCAGACATTAAATATGGAACATTCTCTGGTTTAGAAAAATTATCCTTATTTCGTTTAATAAACAATTTATACAAACATACTAGTAATTCTTCTTTCTGATTTAAAGACAATGATTTGTCTGATTGTTTCGGTAATAGATTGCGCGTAACGACACTTACATCAGTCGCAGAAATATCGGTTAACAATTTCAACCGAGACACCAAATCTCTATCAGGCTCTTTTCCATGTAAATTCAGTTTTTCCCGCAATACAGACACAAGCTTTTCATCTACGTAATTTATTTCACGAAAACTCGGAATCCCATCTACTTCCATTCCTGTATTCACATAAGCAGCCCCCTCAATTATATGTAAGTCTGAATCACGGAGAATATTAAAGAGTCCTACTTGTCGAATATTTAAATCTAACAACGAGACTATCATATTAGACAACAAATCTATATCAGACACTATTTGCAGAGCATAAGTGTTGATATGATTTATCATATCAGGATCCTGTCGTTTGAGATCTGCATATTTAGGAGCATTATTTAGACGAATTCTTGAAAAAATATCTTTTCCTACTCCATCACATACTTGATTATAAAACTGATCAGTATAATAGTAGTATTCATCTTCTCGCACGAACTCATTATTTAGTGTAGGAATATAGGAATGTTCTGATGCTAAATGAGAAATGGATTCTACGAATTTACTTACATACTCATTTTTATTCGGCTTTGTTGTATCTGGATGCATAAGTAAATATGGATACCAGTTATGACGAATTTCTTTAAGGTGCTCGGCTATGAAATTTACTTGATTAATGAGTATATCCATCATTTCATAATTGTTCTTATTCCCAGGTAAAAGAGCATTACGTGAAGAATCTAATTCTAAAGTAGCATGGAGAATACAAGGAATAGGAAATTCTACTTGTGTTGGGAAGAAACTAAAAATATTATATGATTCTTTGGGAGAATCTAAACAAAATGCACAAGAAACTTCATATTCATAATCGTTATTATCTAATATTCCTTTACTTGTAGACTGAATCCAATGATTTCCATTTAATTTGGTTTCAATATAACCTTCTTGTTCTTTAATTATGTCTTTTGAAAATTTGTGTGTTTGAATTCCATCAATGATAATATTAACTTGCTTGATAGAATGAAGAAATAGCAAAGACTCTGGTTGAAATTTATTTAAGTCATTGATTATTCCCTGTTCAAAACCTAAATCATATGTCAGGACAATAGAAGTTGTATTAGGCTTGTTATGTATCTCGGTAATTTCTGGAAGTGCTAAGATTGCCAGTGGAACTATTCTATCGTCTTTTTTAGCCTCAAGTTCGAATCGCTCAGCATCATTAATTTCTTTTTTTAACTCGTTCCATTGTTTAATAACAATGTCATTACCGAACCTTAATGAAACATTCTCACTGTGAATTTCAATCTTATCTGTCCAGTTCAACACAGATCGAAAGCCCAATCCTTTTGCTCCAATCATCTTTTTACCTTTTTTAGGGCTTAAATCTGAGAGCATAATAGATTGAATGCCATCCTCTGTAAATGGGATAGTATTGTCGCCACTATTAGTTACAGTGAGTAAACGACGTGATTTGTCTAACATAATATCGACTTTGTCGCTATTAGCATCATCTGCATTCTGTAATAGTTCAAAAATTTCTCTACCTCGATATTCTTGATATGCTTGAGTTTCTTTGCGATAATCTTGAAGCCAGCGTCTAGTTCCATTAGCTTGTTTTCTGTAATCATCAAAAATATCTTTTGCAATAGCCTGTAATTTTTTAATATCCATAAACCTTGATATAGTTTCAAAAAGTGTGTCTGAAGAACTGTAAAAATGGGCAGACACGTAAGTGTCTGCCCTGGAAGTTTGCAAATTAGAAGTAGTCAAACGACTAAATATATAGATGCATTATACACAAAATAACTGAGTTCATGCGAAAACCATCCGAGAAATAAAAAGTCTGCAGACTAATTAAATCATGATGATTGCAGAGTACGGTATATTCTTGATATATAGTGTCTAAAAAGGTAAATTTAAGCGGTTGTATTTTGTGTCTCTTTATCTGATTCTGTTATTTTTTTTTGTTATCATAATGGGGAAGATCTACTCGGTAGTGTAAAATAAACTGTGTCAAGCGTTATTCCCTAGTTAAAACTCATCGGTCGGGTAGCGCCTAGCGGCAAGGGGCGGGACCACC
>RCNI01001817.1_pt1 | contig 11001 bp, 3 predicted proteins | sample 2041151 | NCBI WGS metagenome assembly RCNI01 (sample SAMN09708214, study PRJNA481090) | feces metagenome | isolation source: feces | place: Antarctica: Albino Rookery
CTCTATTGACAAATAATATATATATATATAATGATGTTGATTAAGGTTAATAATATTTAACAATTTTATTAAGAGGTTTTAACATGAACAAGAAAATAAAATCATTAATAGCAACAGGAATTACTTTATCAACAGCAATTGTAGGAATATCTGCAATTGCTTCTGTTGGTATTTCTAATGTTGCAAAAGTAAACGATCAACAAAATAATATTAAACAAGAACCAAAACAAGAAACAGCAACTGAAAACTTAGAATCTCAAAACAACGATTATGTTGAAGAAGATGATCTAAGTAATTTACCAAGTGATCAAGAATTAGGGATTCAACCTGCTGGTGGACATGAAATAGGACAACATTATATTGTATATAGTGCAGGACGTGCAAATCAAAACTGAGACGATTTACAACGAAATGCCTCTGCACAAGGAGACGTTAAAAAGAGTGACTGATGACGTGGGAATTTTAGTAATCTTATAGACTGAGGAAATACTATGGATAATACAGGTTTCCTTCAAGGTGGTACTACATTTGTAGATTGATGAAAAAGTAACTATACAAGAATTACTAATTGAAGTAGAAACTATGCTACAGATGGGAAAGGTTGAAACTGTTTTTATGAAGTTTTAAGTCCTACAATGGTTAAGATGTGAATTGGATGAGAATGATATGGATGACATAAAATATGATTCACAATTGATAGATTTGAAGTTGCAAATCCTACAACTTATCCTAGTGATCAAAGTGAGTTAGCAGTTACTAGTGGTTATACTGGATATTATCCTAGTCAAATAGGTTCAGGATATTCTGATAGTATTTTAACTCCTTATCTAAATAAAGGTGCTTCAAGTAATGCAAGAGTAGATTCATTTGTACAAAGCCATGATAATAAAAATGGTACAGTATATACAAAAGTTTATATTAGAAGTGCAATGGACAGTCATGGAAATGTAACTGATTGAGGACCATATTACCAAACTATTACTGGATTTCCTCGTTGATATGCTACACAAATTAACAATGGTAAATTACCAGGTGCAGAAGAATTAAAAGTTAATCAAGTTTCAGAAGATTGAATTCGTACAAAACTTCCTGGTTCTGGTTTAATTCAACATCCATGATCTACTGTAACTAGTGCTGACTTAAGTGTAGATATTACTGGTACAGACCCAGAAAACTCAACTATTACTTGTGACATAACAATTAATAATAGTAAAGCTACAAATGATAAAGCTGATCCTGTAAGTTCAATAACATTTACTGGTGTTAAATTTAATGGTTTTAAACAAATCTTAGTTACAAAATTATTAACTAGATCTTTTAATGTAACTTCTGCTGAACTAATGGTTAATGATGTAGAAGGAATCAAAAGAAGTAATAAAATTAAAGATTTAATTAAAGCACAAATTAGTAATCCTAGTTCTACATTATCTACATCTGACATTACTATCGATACAGTTACACCAGATATTCCTAATGGTACAGCATCTATTAATATAACAGTAGCTAAGTGAACAAATAGTGATGGTAATGTAACTAATAGTCATAAAGAAAACAACATTACATTAACTGGACTTAAAAGAATTGTACAAACTACATTTGCTAGTGGAAGTATTGACTGTACAGGATGTGGTATTACTGCATGAGATGAAAATGCAATAAAGCAAAATAGTAAAATTAAAGAAGCAATTGGAAGATCTGTACAACATCCTGGAGAAGGATTTTCTGCAACTACAGATATTTCTATTACAGGTGTAACAGCTAAAAATCCAGTTGAAGGTACTGCTACTGTATCAATTACAGTAAATAAATGAGTAAGAGCAGATGGAAATAAAGAAAACCATTCATTAAGTAGTGTTTCTTTAATTAAATTAAACAAAATGACTGCAACATCATTCAATACAAGCAATACTATTAACTGTTCTACCGCTAATATAACAGCAACTGATAAACAAGTAATAAAAGACAATCCTACAGTTAAAGATCTTATTTCTAAAAATGTACAAAACCCAACACCAGGTTTTTCAGCAAGTGGTGTTACTATTACTGAAGTAACTGAAAATAATGAAGAAGAAGGTACAGCAACTGTTAGTATTACAGTTAGTAACTGACTTAACAATGATGGTACTGTTAGTTCAAACCATCCAATTACTGGAGTTAAATTAAATGGATTTACAAAAGTAGAAAAATCTACTACTATTCAATCATCTATTGCAGCTAGTGTATTATTCCCAGGACAAACATTAACTCCAGCAGATTTAACTGATTCAATTGTAACTGAAGCAATTGTAGCTAAAAAAGATGATATTTTTACTAACTTACCTGGTTCTATTGATAGTTCAAATATTAGTGGATTAACTATAACTGAACAATCACAAGAAAATGGTACTGCTAAAGTTTCATTTGACTTATCTAACTCTAAACCAGCTAATAAACATTTTGAATTTACTATCACTAATTTAGCTAAAACTATTACAGGTTTCAAAAATGAAACTATAACAGTTACTGGTCAAACAGAATCTTCATTAACTATAGGTGAAGATAAGATTAAAGAATTAGTTGTACAAAACGTAGGTGAAATGTTACAAAATACACCTGAAGGATATAGTCCTAGTGCTGATCAAATTACTCTTAGAGATGTTGATAGAAAAAAAGATGGTAAATCATTAACTGTATATGTAACATTCCCTAACGTTTATACCAATAGTGGTAAAGGTAACTACGAACACCAATATACTATTCAAGGATTTAAAGGATTAGAAACTACACTTAAATCAGAAACATTAGCATTAGGTAATAGTTCTCAATATGCAAGTGATTTAGATGATGCTAAAGTAGCTGAATTAGTACAAGGACATTTAGCTGATGTATTAGAAAACTATGATCCAGCTACTGTAAAAGTAACTGCATCTAATTGACAACCAACTGAAAGAAAAGATAGTGGTACAGTTGACTTAGTATTTACTGGTGTTTGAGGTAATGATGGTACTATGAATAAATCAGTAACTATTACTGGTTTTAAAGCAACTGAAACAACAGCAGTAGATGGAGATAATAAAACATTTAGTACAGGTGATGCTGCTGTATTAGCTAAAAATGCAGCTAATGATAGTGAAGCTAAAAAACAAGTTAAGCAACACTTAACTGAAATATTAGTAAATGCTCCAACTGATTATAATATTGAAACAAATGTTACTATATCTAATTTAGCTCATGATGATAAAGAAGGTAATATATCATTTAAAGCTACATTTAATAAACTATATAGTACTGTAGTTGGACAAGATACTACAGTTATTAATCAAGATATTACTATTACTGGTTATAAACCAATGGAAACATCAATTAAAGATGGTGGTAACTTTAGTTTTGGTACTCAAACTGTATTAGCTAGTACATATGAAGGTAATGCAGATAAAGTAAAAGATTTATTAATTGAACATAAAGAACAATTATTAGATAATGCTCCAGAAGGTTTTAAATTTGACGATAAAACAAACTATGATGTTTCTAATATTGTTCCAGATAACAAAAATGGTACATTAAAGTTTGACTTAACAGTTAACAATGTATATGGTCCAAGTAAAACTGATAAATTAGTAAATGTTCCAATTACTATTTCTGGATTTAAATCAGAAAATACAAGTTTTATTAAACAAACTGTAGACTTCGGAGATGCTACTAAGTTAGCATCAGATGTAGATGCTGCTTGAATTAAATCAAAAGTAATTGAAAACATTGATCAAGTAGTTCAAGGATTACCTCCTCATTACCAAGCAAATGAAGGTAATAATGTTCAAGTAGATCAACTTGATCCAGATGATAAACATGGTACATTAACATTCCATTTAACATTTAATGGTGTTTATGCATCAAATGGTGGTACTACTATCGATCAAACTACAACTTTAAGAGGATTTAAAGTTCCAGTATCAACATTTAAAAATAATGGTACATATAACTTTGGTGATTCAAGTATTAAAGCAAACCAAGATGCTACTAAAGAAAAACTAACACAAAAAGTATTAACTAGATTTAATGATATAGTAGAAGGAGCTCCTAAGGATTTTACTCCTCAAGCAAGTAATATTTCTATTGGTACAATTAATCCAAATGAAGCAGCTGGTTCAATTAGATTTGAACTAACTATTACTGGAGTTTATGGTGAACATGATAGTGATAGTATTTCAAGAGAAGTAACATTCACTGGATATGAATCACAAAATACTTCATGACTTAGTGAAACACCAACATTAAATATTGGTAATACATATAATGGTAATGCATCTAAAGCTGCAAAAGATACTACTTGAATTAAAAAACAAGTAAAAGATCATATTAAAGAATTAGTAACATCATTACCAAGTGATTTTGATGCTAATAGAGATTGTACAATAGAAAATCCTAGTGGTAATGATGCTAAAGGTGAATTAACATTCACTTTAACAATTACTAAGATTCTATCTACAACTGGACAATCTTCTACTAGTAAAGTAGTTACTATTACTGGATTTAGTGCAGTTATAACTAAGATTAATTCATCAGTATACATTAACAATGACTCAGTTTATGCAACTGATCCATCAGTTACTGAAGACAGTATTAAACAAGTAGTTGAAAATAACATTTCTAAATTTGCTACTGGATTACCAGATAACTATGTTGCTCGTGGTAAAGTGACTATAGTTGGATCATTAGAAAGAAATGCTAAAGAAGGTATTATTATCTTTACATTAAAACTAACCGAAGTTAATACAACTGAAGGTTTTGTTCAATCTCAAGTTACATTAAGTGGATATAATACTAAACAAACAACAACCACTATAGAACAAAACCCTACTATTCCAGAAGGAACATCTGATAAATTGCCATCTGAGATGTCAACAGATGAAATTAAACAACAAATCATTGATAGTGGTTTAATTAGTGGTTCTTATAATGGTAAACCATTAACAGCTAATGATATTGAAGTTCAAATAGTTGGAACTGATGACAAAACTGGTGAAGTTAAAGTTAATGTAACAATACCTAATGGTGGTTGAATCAATGGTGAATATGTACCTAACTTAAATTTAGGTGAAATTACTATTGGTGGTTTCAATAAAACTAATACTCAATTAGATTGATGATTATGAGCTGCTATTGGTGGTGCATTATTATTCTTAATCTTACTAATCGTATTATTAGTACTATTAGCTAAGAAGAAAAAGATTAAGAATATCAAAATTAATGCAATCTCAGCTCCTCCAAGACCTGCTAGTCAACAACTAGCTCATAAACCTAACCAAATTGCTACTAGACCAGTTGCAACAGCTGTTCCACATAAACCTAATGGACCAGGTCCAAAAGGTCAAACAACTACAACTACTAAAGTAGTTAAAAAAGCTGGAACACCCGCACCAGGTCAAGTACAACGTAGTGCAGCTAGTACTACAACTACTACTAAAAGAGTAGTTAAAAAATAAATAAAACAACAATTTTAAAAAAAATAAACATTATTTTAGATCAAAAATAGTCTAAAAAATGTTTATTTTTTTGTCGTTTTTCTACCTAAAAACAACTAAAAAAATTATTAAATTATGCAAAAACACCTATTTTAGTGCTTGTGTATATAAGAAATTGAGGGAAAATAGGTGTTTTTTGATAAAAGATTTAGAATTTTTTTAATTTTGTTTGTTTATTATATGTGTAGGGTATAAAACTCTACATTGAAACAAATAAAAAAAGTATCATGGAGGTTTTATACATATGTTTTATTATTATTCTACTTATATTAGCTCAGCTAATTTAAATTATAGTTGAGTAAAGAACTGATCTAATTGATTAAGTTCTAGTTATCAATTAAATCAAAGATTTAATTATTCTAAAATTAAACAAAGTGATGTAGATTTCATAAAGAAATCTAACAAATTTAATTATAGTTTCGTTGAAGACTGTGCATTTAGTAATGGTGTATTTTACTTTTCACCAAATTCATATATAATCATTATAGAAGTTGTTCCAAAGCAACCTAAAAAAACTAATCCAAATGCTGGAGGTCCTAACGTGCAAGTCTTAAATCAAATTTTGAATCAATTGACTCAAATTAACACTAATGTTATGAACTTACAAACTCAAGTTAATAACCTTGAAGTTAAAGTTAATAATATGCAAGTTCAAATTGATAATATGCAAGTTCAAATTGATAACATGCAAGTTCAAATAGATAAAATGCAAGTTCAAATGGACAATATGCAAGTTCAAATTGATAATATTGATAAAAGAGTTGTAATCTTAGACGAAAAAGTAGCTATCTTAGACAAAAAAGTATCTATCTTAGACGAAAAGGTAGAAAAGATTACAGACGCCATCATTGAATTACAAGAATTTGCAGAACAAGATGGTAAAGTTGTAACTAAGAAACTTAAAAAAGAATAATTAATTTATTGATTTTTAATATTATTTGTTTTATTAAAGACTAAAGATCTTAAAAAGCTCTTTAGTCTTTTTGTTACCTTAAAACAATAAATGAATTTATTTGCATATAGCAATTATGATTAACTAGATTAATGTGATATTATATTTATGAGCACATTAATTAATAATATATGAACCATGATAATAAAAAACAGTGCTCATAAGATTTAATAAATAAAACGCGTTAATCATAAATATAACTAAAAATAGTTTATTAATAATTAAAGGTTCAATTTAAAAGGCAAATTAAGCCATAATTATTTGTTATTCAATATTGTATAAATAATGAGTAAATAACATAATAATATCTATAATTAAGAGATCTCATCAATAAAAATAAATTAACTAGAATAACAAAATATCATAAAAATCACCTTACAAGAGGTGATTTTTTCATTGTTTGTTAATAATTAAGAACAAAATTATATATTATTTTTTAGAATTGTATTATAATTTTGTATTAAAATAAAATAGATTATATTTTTATAAGGGAACAATATGAAAAATAGTAAAAAAACAGGTATTTTGTTAAGTATTCTTGGTGCTAGTACATTATCTGCATCTGTAGTTTCACCAATGGTTAAAGAGTTTGTAGCTAATAATAGTTCATCAACATTAGCTGCAGATTTATCACGTAGTTCATCAAATAATTTCATGAGTATGAAAATGAAATATGCTACTAATTCATCTAGTAGTGGATATTTTGAAATTAATGATGCATGTACTGTTATTTCATTATTTAACTACATGGGTGATAAGATTTGGGATTTTAATGTAAATGATACAAAACTACAAAACTACTATGATTCAAATAAAGTACTTGCAGGAAGATATGCAAATGTTGAGTATACTAGTCCAAATTATACTAAAGTAGCTGACCCTAAACAACCAAATAGAACTGTAAGCCTAAATGGTGTAAAAATATATGATGCTATTTTCAATGATAAAGACCCTTCTAAAATTATTCTATTAACTGGTGTTACAAGTGGATCTGATATTTTACTTAATGTAATTCAAATTGATACAGTTACAGGAAGACCACGTATCAATAGTGTTGATTCACCAGACCCTATTTATAACAAAACTTTTTCAAGTGCTACTGTCCAAGATGGTGGTAAAATTTTTACTTCAAGTTCAGGAAAACAACCATTTCTAGTAGCATCTAATGGAAATGCTATTGTTTTAGATAATACTTCTAATTCTCTAAGAAGTAATTATGTGATTACTTTGGATACAAACATTACCACTCAAGTAACAAGTAGTGTATCTATAAGTAGTATCCCTGTTGGATATACACTACTAAATGATAAAAAAGTTGCTCTAGTAATGGCAAGTAGTACTTCAAGTGGTAACTTACAAGTAACACAATTAAATAGTGATTTTACTCCTACAATGACAATGGGAACTTCTAGTAATAGTTACACTAATCTAGATATTTCTAGTGCTAGTTGTAGTGTTTCTCCTTTTTTCTACACTTCAAAAGATAACCAACTAATTGTTTTTGATAAAACTGGAAGTAAATTAAGTAAGTTTCCACTAACATTAGGATCTGCTACTAAAGATTTAACTGTTAGTGGAGTTACATCGTTAAATGGACAAAATTCAACTGGTACAATTGCATATGTTGGTAGTGATGGTGCTCATGTAGTTGATTGTAGTACTTTATCAGATAAAACTATAAGTACTGGTGATAAAAGCAGTGGTACTGGTCATGATATTGTAATGATTAACTCTACATTTAATAATTCAGGAACTTATAATAATGGTTCTGGTGCTTTATTGAAAACACCTACAAAAAATAGTGGTATAAATTATTGATTAAAAATTGATTCTGGATATAGTTCAATTGCTATTGAACAACAAGAATCTGGAAAATTAAAAAACTCTAGTGAATTACTACAACAAAATGTTGTTGCTCCAAAATTAAAATATAAACTTAATAAAACTGTAAAGTTTGATGAAGAACTTAAAAAAATAATTGGATTCGATAAACCAGATGCATCTTCAAGTTCTCCAACTGTATTTGCTGCTAGTAGTGAAGATAAATTATCATTATTTGATGGGAATGGTGAATTAGTTGATGATGCAGCTGCAACTGCTAATCCTATTTCAACATACTATACAGATTTTAAAGATGGACCAAATCTGACATTTGATTATCAAATTTCTCACTCATCTTGATGAAATGATGCAGATAAGATTAATTATAAAGAAAAAGCTAATATTCAAGGATTTGCAACAGAAGATCAATATTTTGTTAGATTAAAAAATGATGCCCCATGAAAAAAACCTGAAAATAAAAGATTTATCCCTTCTAAAGTAAAACCAGAAAACATTTTTGCTAACATTGAATTTGGTACTCCTGAAAAAACCGCTTATCCAACTGTTGAAGAATTAAAAAATGATATTGTTGCAGATATTGATACAAATCCTTCAAGTAACCCTAATGATTTTAATGCCACTGATACTAAATATATAAAATTATATGCTAACGATGATGCTGGTACTCTATCTATTGCATACGATTTTAGACAAGCACCTGGATTAAGTCCAACAGATAATAAGATACCTTATATTGCATCGAAAGGTGTAATTACAATTAGTGACCTATCTACTAAATTTGACTTCGATAGATTCTACCCAGAAAATGAAAAGATAGTAAATTTATTAAATTCTAAATTATCAATAAATGTTACTACTTCTGATATTGTTACAGTATTGCCTTCATTATCTGCAGGCTATTCATCTCCTGATGAAGCTCCAAGTGCTTGAAAATGAACAAATTTTGATGAAAGTTATAGATCAGATGAATCATGAAAAAAGAATGCATGAAATAATTATCTAAATGGTGTATTAGAATATACTGGTGACTTAGGTGAAGATACTTATGATGCATCTACAGGAAAACTAGTCCCTTCCACAAGAAGATTATTCTTTATTCCTGAAGCTGTTCCAACTGCTAGTGGGGATGGCACATATACAAAAACTATTAATGGAAAAGAATATACTGGTAAGTTATATACAGATGCTAACAAATCTGGTGATAGATTCTATGACACAACAACACTAACTGGAATTACTAATTCTATTTACAAAAGAATAACTGGCGAAAATCCTTCAAATTTTGATCCAGCTAACATTGAATCAACTATCCCAACTACTAATGCACTTAAAGTTGATGATGCAAAATTAAAAACAACATTCCAAAAACAAATTACTAAAGAAGACGTTGATGCAATTATTGCAGGAAATGAAAAAGTTACAAGAAAAGTATTAAGAACATTATTTGATGGTGCTGATGCTCCGTTCCAAATTAACAATAACTGATTTAATTTCTATAATGTTCAATTGATTCCTAAGTTTGAAGCACCAACTGATGGTGGTTACTACTATAATGGTAGTTTAGAAATTAAAATAGCTTCTAATGCACCAACTAACATTAAAAATGGTTCTAATAACTTAACATTTGATCAATTAGGATTAAACAAAGATACTGGTAGTATCTTTGATAAAACATATACTGATCTTCAAGTAATTGATTTTTCTAAGATTTATGAAACATTAAAACTTCAAGATAAATTAGTAAATCATGGAATTAAATTAGAAAAAGTAGAAGATTCATTATCTGCAACTATTAAGTTAAGTGACGTAAGTAATAAGTTTGCTGAACATAATTCTAGATTATCAGCATCAACAGCATTAGAAGATATTAATGTAAATAATGAATTAAATTCTTCTAATGTTACTGTTCAAAAAGATTTTGCTACTAAACTTAATACTGATTTTACATTCTTAGATACATCAGTTAAATACAAACAAGTAAGTAGTGGAGGTTCAAGTACTCCAGGAACACCAACTGGACCTACAGATCCATCTGCACCAGCACCTAGTCCAACAGTTCCACCAGCAGGCTCTGATCCAGTATCACCTCCTGATCCATCGTTACCACCTTCTCCAGCTCCTGCACCAGCACCAGCTCCTGGTCCAGCTCCTGCTCCAGATGGTTCAGGTTCTGCACCTACTACATTCTTAAGAAATCAAATGTTATTAGCTGAAGGTGATTCTTCATCAAGTGGAAGTGCTCCAACGGCTCCTCCTACTCCTGATGCAAGTGCTCCAGGTTCTCCAAGTACTCCAAGCACGCCAACAGCACCTGTAGCACCAAGTGTACCTACAAGTGAATATGCTTATACACTAGAAGGTGTACAAGCATCAACTAATGACAATGATGGTATCTTAACATTAGTATTTAAGATTCAATTTTATGACCCAACTGACCATGAAGCATTACCTGGTTCAGTTGGTACAAAATTCATATCATTAAATATAGATGGTTTCTATAGTTATAAATATGAATTAGTAATGTGATCTTTATTTGCGGTTACATTAGCAATTGCAGTTCTTTCAATCATATTATTATGTATGTGATTAAGAAAAGAACGTAATAAAAAGAGACTTTGAAATATTAAAAAATAACAAAAATAGACATAGATTTTTAACTAAAAATCTATGTTTTTTATTACTTTTAATGAAAAAAATATTTAATGT
>RCNI01001818.1_pt1 | contig 10996 bp, 11 predicted proteins | sample 2041151 | NCBI WGS metagenome assembly RCNI01 (sample SAMN09708214, study PRJNA481090) | feces metagenome | isolation source: feces | place: Antarctica: Albino Rookery
GTGAAGACCTATTTAACTGGAGCAAAACAAAGGATACTAAAATACTAAATTATCTGGTATCGAATAGAGCGACAAATCCATACGGAAGAAGAATTGTTTTATCAGTGAGTTGGAATTTTAACAATTTCAAGACAAAATATAAGGGAACAGGAGCAGGCAGTGATGAAATTAATAGATTATGATTATGAAAATAGTTCAAAGTTTTTGGTCAAAACCAATGCTGATGAATGATAATTCAGATGCAATTTTCAGAAGTAATGGAGGCTGGACTGATAGAATATATTTTTATATGAGTTGGGCTTTAAGTTGCTTAAAGTTTAAGGAAATATATAACAAGGTAAGCTGTCGGTGAACTATGTATCCGATATTTTAAGGCAATCATGAGGTTGTTTCCTCTGGATTGCCTTATTTCTTATAAAAATGTCGTGGATGTCGATGATTTCAGAGTTTTCATAGATGTCGATGATTTCAGAGAACACCTGCTGCCTTCAGATTATCTGGTAAAAGTTCATCTAAATCTTTAGAGTAATCATCGTCATAGTGATGTACATGTTCAAGGAAGTAAATCATCCATTTACGGAAGTCTACACCTGCTGACCTACAGCATCCCATAAAACTATAAAGGATGGCAGTGCTTTCTGCTGTATCATCATTCTTACAAAATAAATATGCTGAACGACCCTGCGCTACCGGCTTTATACCGCGTTCACAGGCATTGTTATCTATATGGTATCTTCCATCCAGATGATAACGTGTGAGTTTGTCAAAACGTTTATAGGTGTACTGGATAGCTGCTTCAATCGGTGAGCCTTTTAAGAGTTTGGGATGCTCTGCAACCATCCATTTCTCAAATCTGACGAGTATAGGATAAGCAAGTCTTGCTCTCAACTCAGCAGCTTCCTTGTAGGATAAGTTCTGGTCTTTAATCTGACGTTCTACGTCATATACAAGTTGGATCTCTGCCAAAGCATGTGATGCACGTTCTTCATCATTCTTAAGGCTTTCCTCGAATTTTCTTCGGGCATGTGCAAGGCAGCCCAAAAGGATAATACCCTTTTTCCCGTCCAGCTGTTCATAGAGTGGATGACCGTCAGTCTGTATCGCACCCTGATATCCATGGAAGAGCTTAAGTGCTACCAAAGCAGCTCTTGATCCTTTATCCCAATAGAAGAACTGACGACCGGACATGACTTCCCGCACAAGCCAGAGGTAACCACGCACTGTCTTGTGTCTTTCATCACGTACTACGGGGAGTGAAGTTTCATCACACTGTAAATAATCGGATTTTTTAATGAGTTCCCATAATCGGAAGTACAGGGGCATCAGCAGGTCACTGACTTCCTGGAACCATCCTACTATGGTACTTTCTGAGAGTTGTAGTCCAAGCCGCTCAAATTGCCTTATCTGACGGTAGAACGGTATGTGGTCCACATATTTGCCTATCATAAGATCTGCAAGAAGCGAAGCTGAAGCATAACTTCTGGCTATTGGCTTCATTGGACAGTCGGCTGTTACTATTTTCTTATCAGCTTTACGTATTGCTTTGTGGCGATATGTTCTGAGGACATAGAACTTGGCGGGTTCCTTTACAAGTATTTCTGTGTATAAAGGTTCTGCACCGTCCATCAGTTCCCATTCATCCTGATTATAGCCTTCAGGATATACATGTTCGATTTTACGTTCCAGATTATCAGGAAGAGTACGTCTTACGGGGTTATTCAGAGAAGCTTTCTTGCGACGCATTCTAGCTTCCTTCTCCATTTTGATTTCCTTTTCGGCTAGAGCCGCGGCTTCCTTTTCTCCTGGTAGAAGGTCTACGCCTTCAAACAAATCTAGCTGACGTGCATCCGGATCTGGATTAATGAATCTTTCAGATTTACCTCCAAACATTTGTCGTGTAAGATACTCAACCTGCTTGGTAAGCTTGGCTATTTTGACGTTACGCTTTTCAAGAAGGTCGTCTTTTTTAACGATTACATCATTCTTTTCCTTAAGTTCCTTGTCCTGCGTAGTGATTATTTTATCCTTACCGCTAATGATGGTGTCTTTTTCTGCCAGCTGCTTTTTTAAACGCAGAATCTCATCATCCTTATCGGATGGAGAAGTGCTGCGCAACTTGCTGTTTTCTCTCATCAGCTCGTCACGTTCGGCCAAAAGTCGGCGTATAAGTTCATCTTTTATTGCGGTTTCTTCTTGCATCTAATATTCTTTTTTGATACTTCAAAGATACGGAAAAGATGCTAAACAACATGATTTTCAGAGCTGATTTTGACTGCTTTTTTCTACTTTTTTCTGACTCGTTTTGTCTGAGGAGAGCCACCTCTTTCTTTGCTTGATATCCGTCTTTTCCATCCCTAATACCATTAGGACGAGTTCACTCCAAACGGTCTGTCGGGACATACATTTACCATCCTGATAGTCTGTTTCTGGTAATGCAAATTGGCCTTGAGCCAGTTTCATGTGATAAATAACCAGACCACCAGCTTCCATATGAAGGATCTTCATACAAGTGCAAGGTCTGTTTACAAAAATAAAGGCTGCACCGTCTTGTATGTTCATACCCATCTGATTGGTTACTATGCCGGAGAGGGAATAGAAACTTTTCCTCATATCTGTGGGATAGGGATATAAATAAAAGGTATCTGAATCTGTAAGGCTGAACATAAACTCTAAATTAAGTTGATTAATGACTGAACAGTCTCAAGACTGGCACCTTTCTCAAGTGATATCGTTACGCCATTGGGATAGCTGATTTGAATAGCTCCCTTTAATGGTTCTTTTGTTTTGCCTACTGTAGATGCAGGTAGCGCTTTGAGTGATGTTGGTTCAGCAGGAACGGGATAATTCAAGATCTTAGGTTTAATAGGTATAAAACTGTCTTCTTGTTTTATACCCTGCAATGCATGCTCTTTTAACTTTTTACTCCAAAAATAGAACCTGGCCTCATTTATGCCCTGATCCTTACAAAATTTGCGCACGGTTGATCCAGATGACTGAAACTTTTTATAAAGCATCTGAAAATATTCAATATTCCAATATACCATAATCTTGTTTTTGTGCGCAAATATAAGGCCTTATGCGATAGTATTCGGAACGAAGTACACCGACAGCTTACGCTGAAAACAATATTTTATCCAGTGAATTTAATGGATCAAATGTCAACGTTCACATTGTTACAAATAACAATAAAGTGTGCCGTATTATGGTTATCGATAAATATCCGACGGATGAAGGACAAATTAAGATCCGCTTTAACACGCTCTGTCATCAATTTAAGAACAATAAAAGATATATTTCGTTTCCATTTGAAAATCAAACCATACCTGAAGAAACAAATATATCCTATGAAATGTCTGTAAGAAAAAAGAAATTTGAAGCCTTGTTCTATCAAAAGGTAGACTACAACTTAGTAGATACTTTATTCTTAAAAGAGAAGTTGAGAAACGGGTTAGAAGAATTTGTTGAAAACAAACCTATAACAGATTCATTAGGCAATAAGCTTAGCGAAGAACTTAATGTAAAACTAAAAGATACAATGTTGAACGCTTCTCTTAAGTTTGCTTTAGACAATATGCTGTTTAAGATGCCTGTATGGTTCCGCATTGAAGAATTATTCGGTCAATATTATATTGCAATATTTTATGACAACGAATATAACCGTGCCAATGGAGAAGATTTATAATCATCAACGCCTTAGACCAAGCTTATAGTTACAAGGAATGGCTAAAGTCTATAAATCATAGAAGCCATTTAACTACCTATTCGACTAACTACGTTATTGAATAAGACCACAGAAATCATATCAGAGACCATCTTCCAATAAAACAAGGATTAAGACACAAAAATAGAGGCTTTGGAGGCTTTCTTTCAGTCTCAATCACTTGGTTGAGAATATTCTGCCTGAAATTATCTTTAGATCCATTTCATTAACAATTGTTCTTTCTGAGTAAAACATTATTTAATTAAAAAGAGTAAAGATTTAATATTAAAAAGAGTATTCAAATTTTATTATATGAATTTAAATAGCTAAGGTTCATCGTTCCACTGCCCTCTTAATATGCCATTTTAGCCTTTCCAGCGAGCCCAAATCAAGTGCACGCTGTCCAGAAAGCATTCCTGAGAAAAATACCGGTACATTATTAAGCACTTCATCATTAATGATACGATAAGTACCTAATAAATCATCAAAAACCATATCATAAGCAAGAGGATTGACCAACTTATTCCTAAACCATTCCCTCGCCATTGTATTACAAACGACAATTACTGTCGGTTCTACTCGAGAAATGATTTCACGCGTTAAACCAACCTGTCTAATCATAGATTCCCTAAATCGTTCATCCTTACACCAAAACTTTACATTATTCTGTCGAGTTTCCCTTATAAGAAACATATCCAGATGTGACCATACATGATTACAATATTCACCTATTTCAAAAAACTTATCAAAATAATGATTTGATCTTTCCCTATCATAAAGATCATAGAACAATTCGATAGAGCCGCTTTTTTCAGAACCCAAAGATGGATTTAAACCTATAAATAAAATTGAATGTTTATATACATAATTAGGAACCGCATAACCCAACTTTAAAATATCTGCAAATTCTCTAAGCAAAGAATCTATACTTCCCTTAAAATCCTTTTCTATTTCTAATCTTTCCATAATATAGACTATAATAAAAAAGCAGTCTGAACCGGTATCCGAACTTCCCTTATATCGTCGTGCTTTTCCAAGACTAATCGGTACATGCACCGTTTTGTTTAGTATCTATTACAATTCCTAATCATACCTTTTTCGGAAACATTTTTTAAACGGTGTTTATTTCAAGAAGGAGCTATTATTGGGTTCGTGATGCAGAAGAATTTAATACACCGTTGAAGTCATTAATAACTTCTTTGATATACCACAATTCTTCTTCATCAAAAGTATCCTGACTTAAAATAGCATTCAAGGCTTCTATGGAACTTTCACAAATGTTTTTAACCTCATTCAAATTAAACCGATTGAAATATTCACGGGACTTTTTTAACCATTTGTCCTGAGTATTGATCAAACGATTGAAATCATGATTATATTCCATGAATTCATGCTTGATGAGTTCCGGACTATTCAAATTCACATAAGGAATCTTTTCCGAATCTTGAATCAAAGCATTAAATCCCTCAACAGTCAGACCATGCCATCTTCCTTTACTCCCATGTTCGATGGCAAGACTGTTAACGATACGAAACGCTTGCTCAGCTACATTCTTATTAAAGACAAAATATTCCACGGGACTAACAGGAATTTCTTCCCCTAAAAGTTCCCGTGAATGAGATGACTTTCGCTTTAATTCAGTACCACTCAGATTGTTTACATTCTTATAATCCAATCTTAATTCTACCAAGACCAATCGTTTGTTCACTCTTCTTGTATGGTGATAATCGCTTACACCAACAGCTGCATCCATTGTATTATTCAACGAATGAGGTCTAACAGACCTCTCATAAGTATCCAGGTCGAGACAAACAATCTTATCATTAAATCCACCTATTTTATAATCACGGATAGAGACTTCATTTAGCTTGCATCCAAACCCTTTCTTATATACTGTATGCGATACAGTCACGGCATTGTCAAAAACAATATTATCCTCCATACTCTGCAATTCTTGATAAAGCGATATTGAATGATTGGAAAATTTCTGAAATATCTGTTCCTAATGCCTTATAAGTATATTTCCAGGACTCTTCATCTTTCTTGGCCAAATAAAAATTGGTATCCTCTAAAATCTCCTCCTTTTGGGCAATAGAATGTATAGCCGATACCATATCCGGATTATGACAGGCAATCATAATATTTACACCCAGAATTTTATGAATCTGCACTAATATTCGAGCGAATTCTACAATCCATTGGGGATGCAGATGTGCCTCCGGCTCATCAATTAACAACAACGTTTCTTCATCTAAGTATCCGTTCTTTAATAACAACTGCAAGTACGCAAAGGCATTTAGTCCGGTTGCAGCCTTACCTAATTCTATATCGAGCCCATCTCTACGAATATAATGAATTTCTTTATTCAGCATAAAGTCCTCATCCACCACGTCAAAATGGCCACCGGTAATTTTGCTTATAGTAAAGATAAGTCGATCTGCCTCCTTGGGCTTTTCCTGATACTCATTTACCATCATGTTCTGAAGAGAAGTCCACGCTTTACTTTGCACATCCTTATGTCCTAATGCCATCGGAGTGTCCACATAAATCGCCCTCTTGAGCTGATACAAATGGTTAAAATCAGACTGAGACAAAATAGGGGTCCCCTGTTCAATGAATTGTATCTCAGGTCTGGTAGTTGGTGATTCATCATAATCAGCATAAATAAAGTTGAATAATGATTGAATATCACGCCGATATTTTTTAAGCGAAAGAGCTCTTACCCTATTCTCATATTCTACAATCTGAGAGCCAGCAAAATCGTGAACATTCGCCTTTAACTCTTCAATATTTTCAGAATAAGGTATGTTCAAATAATGGAACGCTCTTTCCTTTCTATTCTTAGATATTCTTGGATTTTCCAGCCATGGAATAATGTTTTCCCTCAAATCTGCATACATTTTTTTATAGATAATACTTAATTTATCTATATCACCTATTTTATACCAATCATGAGGTCTTGCAACGGGTTGTCTTTCAAATTCAATCAAAAAGAACCTCGTCAGTCTATCCAATGATCTAACCGTATCACGAATAAAAGATTTAACCAGTAGATCGTCATATTGATTAATCGTGTTGACCAAGTAGTAAAGCCATCGGGACAGAGTACTTTTGCCGCATCCATTTTCACCAGCTAAAACAGTAATTCCATCTAATTTTATCTCAGCACTTTTTATTGCTTGAAATTCACTTAATTTATATTGATAGTTACTCATAATTTCAAATATTATTGTTTTTTACATTTCTCGACTAATAGAATTTTTCTAATTCATACAAATGTATTCATTTTTTTATTACTCACATAATGAAGTGGCATTTTTATAGCGATGACACTACTTGGAGATTCCAAATGTATGGATAACGCAGCCCACTCCCTGCTTCCTCACTAACCCCTATCAGGAAATGTCTGAAAAATTTCGTACCTTTGCATTTTTTACGCATATGCTAAACGTACAAGACTTTACGCCCTGGACCTTATTCTCCGATTTGGGCTTCATCTCTATCTTATTATTGATAGGAAAATACTTTCGTGTCAAGCTGAAATACATTCAGCAGTTCTTCATTCCACCCAGTCTGATAGCAGGTTTGTTAGGACTCCTGTTGGGTCCCAACGGATTCGGATGGATTCCACTCTCGACTTACATCAGTGATTATTCGGCCATCCTGATTGCTTTGGTCTTTGCCGCACTGCCGCTTTCTTCCCCCAAAGTGTCGCTCCAGAAGGTGGTTCATCAAGTAGGACCCGTATGGGCGTATTCACAGTTGGGCTTCCTGTTGCAATGGGCGTTGGTGGGACTATTCGGCATCTTTGTGCTGAAACTGTTCTGGCCCGATTTGAACGATGCGTTCGGCATCATGCTCCCTACCGGATTCTACGGCGGTCACGGCACGGCAGCAGCCATCGGTTTCGCCTTTCAAGATGTAGGTTGGGAAGATGCCACCAGTTTGGCCATGACGACGGCTACGGTGGGTGTGGTCTGTTCCATTATCGGCGGATTGGCAATGGTGAAATGGGCAGCCAAGCATCAGCACATGTTGTTCCTTGCCGATTTCAAGGACCTTCCTCACGAGATGCGCAGCGGCTTGCTCCCCGAACACAAACGCGATTCGTTGGGAGTGGCCACCACTTCTTCGATTTCGATTGAATCCCTGACCCTGCATGTATCCGCCGTGATTGTCATTGCCTTTGTGGGCTATTTAGTGAGCCGGTTGGTGAAGCTGCATTACCCGATGTTGGAACTGCCCGTGTTCAGCAGTGCCTTCATCATGGGATTAGGCATCAAGATGCTCTTTGAGCGGATGAAGGTGATGAACTACATCGACGTGGCTACCACCCAACGATTGAGCAGTTCGTTCACCGATTTGCTGGTAGCTTTCGGCGTGGCATCCATCAAGCTCGGCGTGGTCGTGAAGTACGCCGCTCCCCTCTTGGCTTTGATTGCAGCCGGAGTCTTCATCACGTGGGCAGTCACGTTCTACCTCGGCAAGAAACTGTCGCAGTCCCACTGGTTTGAACGCAGCATCTTCGCATGGGGCTGGTGGACCGGTACCATGGCAATGGGCATCGCCCTGCTCCGTATTGTGGACCCCAAACAGGTCAGCAAGGCGATGGACGATTATGCGATTGCCTACCTGCCCATTGCTCCGGTAGAGATTGCCATCATTACCTTTGTGCCCGTGCTGTTCTTCAACGGCTACGGAGAATGGCTGTTAATAGGCTGTCTGGTGCTTTCTGCCGCCATCTTGGCTTTCTGTGCAAAGATGGGATGGTGGAAGACTTCACGCTAAAAGTCCCATCCACCTTATTGTTCCCTGAGAATGGATTGCTCCTTCTGGATGTGAACCCCATCAACGCTGACCCCCATCAGGTCCATCAACGTAAACAGGAGGTCGCCGGAAGAATACGGCATATCCACATTCTGTCTGAACCGCTGTACCCATTCCGGGAAACGCTCCTGGAATGCAGGCGGCATATAAACCATGAACGGTATCTTGCAGGCTGCAGCTGCCGAAACAGGATTCCCTTCGACGGCATGTACAAGATACGCTTTCCTTGTGCCAGCCAAGATTTACTGAATCGTTGTAAAATCCAGCTTATACTGAGGAATATCCATAGGAACCTTTACCAATTTCATATTTAAATCCGGACAATTAAGCGGAGTCAAAAAACGACATAAACGAGAAGAAGAAATCAATAATTTTTCTTTTGTATATAATCGAAGAGAAAAATCATTTTTAGGATCATCTGCCTGTTTAAGCAACGTATTCATACGCTCAGTATCTGCCTCGTAAGCTATTATCACTCCACAAAATTTTATTTGCTTACAAGAATAATCTTTGAGAATACTTAACTGAGCTTGCAGTTTTATGAAAGAACCTATAATTTGCATTTGAGCCTTAGCTATATCTTCTGAATTATATGAACTTTTTAGCTCACAGCAATAAATAGTAATTTCATCTTCACTTTCCTTATACAATAGATCATCGCAGTCTAATCTTAGTACATCATGACACTTTTTAGTAACTGCACCTTGCTGGCTCTTCTGATAAAACGATGAAGCATCCTTTGGAAAGTCCCGATGAATCTGCCACCCATCAAATCCTGTAATAATCAGTTTCTGAAAACATTTAGGTTTTGTTGCATTTTCCTTTTCTTCAATCACGCAATCACCAGTAATATGTACAGACTGATAATAAGGATATAAAATATTAAAGTTCTCGATTAACCCCATCACAATTCATCCTCGTTAAAAAAATCTATTTTATCATACAACTCAGAACTTTTGTAAGTTTGCTCCTCAACAACCTTTTTAAAGGTATCAAAAGGAATTCCTGTAGAAATATCTTGTTTTATAACCTTAACTCCACCCTCTGAATCAGATTTCAAATAAAAAGCAGAAACGCTTTCTGAATCTAAAGCTAAACTAGCATCAAAACCATTCTCCTTACAATACAGTTGGAATTTCTCATCATCTTTAAGTTTTGACTTGAGTATGTTCAAACGTATCAAATCGTTGATACGCCGTAAGAAATAATCACTATGAGTCGTAATTTGAAGATGCGTTCCCTCTTGAATCGCATAGCTTAGCAAGTCGGCTACCTTTACCTGAAGTTCAGGATGTAAGTGAGATTCGGGTTCTTCAAACAGAATAGAATAAAGCCCCATTAAATCCTTTTGAACCATCAGGGCAAAGGGAGCTAATTCTTTTATAGATGATGCAGCTGCAGTGATAGGCAAGTCTTGATCTGCTACATGATAAATAATATCATTATCCTTTATTTGCATGTTTCCATGAAGAATCTCCTTATTCAGCAACTCCACTGCTTGTTTACTTGGAGTAGTCAATTTCTCAGGTAAAGTTATACTCTTCAAGATAGCGAGATCATTTAAGAAGATTTTGTACATGCCCATTGAATCCCTCAGTTTCATGATAAAATTCTCAGGTACAGCTACCAAACTACCTCTAGAAGGAGGCATAAAAAACGTGAATTTACAATTCATCTCGTACTTTCTTTTTAAATAAAGATTTAAAAGCATGAGAAGAAGATAAGGTAAAGCACCATTAATCGTTGAAGACAACAACCTGACTTTAATATCATCTAATGATAAAAATTCAAGCATTTCCGCATTATCCTCCTCGGTAAATTCAACTACATTTTTGGAATACTTAAACTCAAAATAATCAGGTAAATCCGGTAAATCAATCTCTATATGTGCAGAGAAATTAGGATTACCCAACATATCCTTCATATAAGCTAAAGCACGTTCATTTATCCAAGAAATAAAATCTTCTTTTTTTAACCTGTAGATAACAACGTTATCATAAGAATCCCTATAACTGTTTAAATCCAAATTAAGATTTAAGAAATAACGATCCAATTCATTACCTAAAATGACTCTATATACATAATGAGTCAACATAGCAAGATAACTTTTACCAACCCCAGACTCTCCAGAAAAGACCATGAATTGATTTAAGTTAATAACTGTTTCTGTCTTTATAGGGCCAAAATCTGAAACTTTAATACTTATTTTTCTATACATCTTATCCTCTATGTAATGTTTACACACAAAAATACAATAAAATTTGATTTTTTACTGAGAAGTCTGCTTCTTTTCATGTACAACCACTGTTTTGCCTGGAAAAATCGGAGCATGCTGTTACACCATCCTAAAAGTGCCACAGAAATGCTAGTGAAATCGGATCATGCTGTTACACTCTTAGGGGGAGACAGACATTCGTAGCAAATAAAAACGGAGCATGCTGTTACACTTTTTACAGAGGTTTCACGTGC
>RCNI01004067.1_pt1 | contig 10995 bp, 8 predicted proteins | sample 2041151 | NCBI WGS metagenome assembly RCNI01 (sample SAMN09708214, study PRJNA481090) | feces metagenome | isolation source: feces | place: Antarctica: Albino Rookery
TATGTAAAATTTGTATTTCATAAAGTAAATCCACAAGCAGCTGGAGTAAGTGTTTCATTATTTGAAATTGAAATCAATGGTACACAAGTGCAAACACCAGATGTAGTAAATCCATCACCAGAAACAGCACAAGAAGCAATGCAAGCAGTGACTGCATTAGATGCGATTACTCAAGATTCTAAAACAGTACCATTACCAAAAATGCCTGAAGGATATGAAATTCATGTAAAGGGAAGTGAATTTCCACAAGTAATTTCTGATGATGGAAAAATCAGTTCTCATAATATGTACGATTATCAAATGGAAATTATTTTAGAAGTAACAAATAAAAATAATCCAAAAGATAAAGCTGAAAAATCTTTTCAAGTGCGTGTACCAAACAAACGTGCAAAGAATTCTACTTTATTCCCAAAATTAGAGAATCAAAATCAGGAACCTAAAGTCATTCCTAGTATTCAAGAATGGTATGGTTATCAAGGAGATGTAAAACTTACAAAAGACTCTAAGATTATTTTAAAAGATGCTGCAAATATTGGTTTAGATCAAGTGGCAAAACAATTTCAGACAGATATGAAGCAAATCACTGGATGGACTTTCGAAATTGTACATAATCAAAAAGCAAAAGCAAATGATATTGTGATTGAATCACTTGCGAAAGACACTTATGATACAGGAAAAGAAGGATATTTATTAACTGCAAATGAGGAAGGTATTCATATTCTTAGTAATGGATACAATGGATGTTTTTATGGAACAGTTACTTTGGAACAAGTATTCTATAGACAAAAAGGAGAATATACATTCCCTAAAGGAGTTATTAGAGACTTTTCAAAATATGAAGTACGTGGAGTGATGATTGATGTTGCGCGTACACCATATCGTTTAGATGCTTTAAAGGATATTGTAAAAACATTATCTTTCTATAAAATTAATGAAGTACATTTTCATTTAAATGACAACCGTCATATCGCCACTGGAGGAAATCGTGGAGATTATGAATATTGGAAAAACTCAGAAGCAATGTTCCGTCTACAAAGTGAAAAATTTCCAAGTTTAAAAACAGATCGTAAAAATGATGAATACTATAATAAAGAATTTGGAGGTTCTCCACAATATACAAAAGAGGAGTATCGTAATTTACAAGCATATGCTTCAAATTATGGAATGAATTCTATTTCTGAAATTGATGCACCAGGACATTCTTTATTATTTACAAAATATGTAAAAAATCATTTAGATGAAGTAAAAAAAGTACTACCAGAGATTAATGGTACTATTCATAATCGTCGCGATTGGGAATTATTATCTTTAACTGGAAAAGAGGGAGAATGGTCTACCCAATTTATGAAAACATTATTTGGTGAATATTTAGAAGGAGAAAATCCAGTATTTATGGGAGACACGGTACATATTGGTGTGGATGAATACTGGGGAATTCAAAATAATGAATACCAAGGAATGCGTAACTATATTCGTGAAATGGCGGATACAGTAAAAGAAAACGGAAAAAAAGTTCGTATGTGGGGTTCTATGGTAAATTATTTCGATAATAAAGGAATCAGCACAAAAGACTATAATGATATAGAAATTGATTATTGGACAAAAGATTGGGAAAATGCAGCAAAAAGAAGTAGAGAAGGATTTAAAATTGTAAATGTCGATTCGTTTAATCTATATGGAAATCCAGGACGTGATAAACGTGATATTGTAAATGTAGAGCATGTATTTAACGATTGGAGTCCAAATGTGATTCATGGTGGAGAATCTTTGAAAAAGGCAGATCCAAATTTACTTGGAGCAAAAACTGCATTATGGGCAGATGTTAGTGATATGGGAGTCACAGAACGTGATAATTATGAACGTATTATGCGTCAAGCCGCAATTTTAAGTGAAAAAACATGGGGTGGAACAGATGCGGGTCAAGACTTTGAAGAATATAGTTTTAAATACGAAAGTTTACAAGCAGGTCCAGGAGTAACATTAGCATCTAATATTCCATCTAAGACAGGTCTTGTTTTAGATTATGATTTTAATAATGTGAAAGATCAAGTGGTATATGATGGAAGTGGAAATGCATACAATGGTAGTATTCAAGGTGGTATTGTAAAAGAACAAGATGGAAAAGCTTGGCTTGAATTAGATGGACAAACTGCAATCAAAACAGGTTTACAATCTATCGATTATCCATATACAGTACAATTTGATTTACAATTAGGAAAAGAAAATAGTGAAGAACTTCCATTATTTGATAGTAAAGATGGAAGATTAACACTTCAAAAAGATGGAAATCTAGGATTACGTCGTTCTTACTTTAATCAAAGTTTTAATTATAAGGTTGCTTTAAATCAACCAGTTAATGTAACGATTGTAGGTACTCAACAAGTAACAAAACTTTATATTAATGGTAAATTAGAAAAAGTTTTAAGTAGAACAAGAGCTGCAGAGAATGATTATGAGCATTTATTATCTACTTTCGTATTCCCTTTAACAACTATAGGAAAAGGATTACATGGTAAATTAGCAGATATAAAAGTGTATGATAAAGCGTTAAGTCCACAAATCATTCAAGATCTTTCACAAGGAAAGATTGTGCAAGAAGTAAACGTTGCGCAAGGTCAAGCAGCATCAGGTGTAGCACAGAAAAAAGGTGAAGGAAATTATGATATTGATTGGAAGAAATTACGCGTTGGATGGAAAGCAATCGATGGAGATGGAAACGCATTAGATGGTAGCCATACAAGTGATGTTAGTGAAAAAGATTCTTATTTTGAAGGCGGACATAATGATAGTACATTTGCGGTTGATATGCGTGATACTTATGATATTAGCAAAGTTGTACTTCAATGGGATAAAGCACCAATTAAATTCAAATTACAAACATCACAAAATGGTAAAGTATGGACAGACCTTCAAACGATTAATGGTGAAAATGAAAATGTAATTCAATTTAATCAGCCACTTTCTACTCAATATTTAAGAGTACAAGGAATACAAAATAATGGCTCATCATTTAAATTAAGAGAGTTTGAAGCATACGAAACGGTAGATAAAGGTATGTTGAAGAAACTTTTAGAAGAAGCAAGTTTAAAAATTGATGAAAATAAATTGACGTTTGAAAATTCGAAAGAATATGCCTCTTTCTATCAAGCTTATGTTGAAGCAAAAGCAATGTATGAAAGTGCATTGTCAAAGAAAAAAGATATTACATCTACAATAAATCAGTTACGTAATGAATTAGCAAAATTACCAGAGAAACCAGAAAAAGTCGAAGTAACAGAAATAGAGGTAAAAGTAGAAAAAGATACATTACATGTAGGAGAGAGCGTAAAAGCAACAGTAATTGTAAAACCAGCAAATGCAACAAATCCAACTGTAATGTGGAAAACAACAAATCCAGAAGTACTTGCAGTTAGTAAAGATGGAACGATAACTGCAAAGAAAGCGGGAACAGCAACTATCATCGCAACAACTGCAAATGGTAAAAAAGCAGAAGTTAAAATTACTGTAATTAAAGAAGAAACAGAGAAACCAGTAGAAGTCGAAGTAACAAAAGTAGAAATACAGGTGGAAAAGGACACATTACATGTAGGAGAAAGCACAAAAGCAACAGCAACTATAAAACCAGCAAATGCAACAAATTCAACTGTAATGTGGGAAACAACAAATCCAGAAGTACTTGCAATTAGTAAAGATGGAACAATAACTGCGAAGAAAGCAGGAACAGCAACTATCATCGCAACAACTGCAAATGGTAAAAAAGCTGAGTTAGAAATTACCGTTTTAGCAAATGAATCAGAAAATATGAATCCTGAAAAACCAAATATGAATAAACCAGACTCTAATATTCATAAACCAAATAAAGAAGAACTCAATAATGATCAATCAAAGGATACTGTACATACGGGAGTTCATACAAATGAAGTTACTTATATTGTACTTATGATGATTGCAGGTATGATTGTATTTGGATATAGAAGACGATTTTTAAAATAATAGATGTATTTTATTCATAAATAGAATTGTATTTTTTATTGAAATAGCACAATTGTGGCATGTATATTTTTGAGAACAATATGTATGGAAATATAAAGAATATAAATTAAAGTAGAAATTAAAAAAATATAAATGATTGTGGAATATTAAGATTTCTTGATTTTTAAATTGAGGAATCTTTTTTTATGAGAATTTATATGAAATTGAAAACTTTACATAAATTTTACATTCTTAAGAATATGAATTTAACAATTCTTTTTTATGATATAGGTGTCAAAAGAAGAGGAGAAGAATATGAAAAAAAATAAATTGTTCGCATTAGTATTATGTGGAATGTTAGTATCTAGCTTTATGGTAGGTTGTTCAAAAAAAGAAACAAAAAATGTTTTGACAGATGGTTCTACATCAATGGAAAAAGTAATTGGTGGATTAGGTGAAGTATTTGAAAAAAGAAATGATGGAATAACATTTACGTATAATCCGACTGGTTCTGGTACGGGAATTAAAGCAGTTCAAGAAGGTCGTTGTGATCTTGGACTTTCGAGTCGTGCATTAAAAGATGAGGAAAAGCAAAGTGGATTAAAAGAGACAATACTTGCTTAAATCGCAATCATTATGCATCCAGATAATCCAATAAAAAATTTAACATTAAAAAATATTTCTGATATTTTTAGTGGAAAAATAAAAAATTGGAAAGAAGTTGGGGGAAAAGATGCAGAAATTGTTTTGATTGGTAGAGAAGCAGGAAGTGGAACAAGAGATGGGTTTGAAAGTATTACACAAACAAAAGATGCATGTAAATATCGTCAAGAATTAACATCTACAGGAGATGTGATTACAACGGTTTCTAAGAATCAAAATGCGATTGGTTATGCTTCTTTAGCAGCAATTAAAGACCAAGTGAAAGTTGTTCAAGTAGATGGTGTATCGCCATCTGAAAAAACAATTAAAGATGGTAGTTATGTTGTACAAAGACCATTTATATTTGTGACAAAGAAAGATCAAAAATTAAGTGATTCTGCTCAAAAGTTCTTTGATTTTGCTCTTTCAAAAGATGCTGTATCTTATATTTTAGATGCAGGAGCAGTTCCAGCAAAATAAACAATGTGTGTGGCGACTGGTTCTAGTCGCCTTTTTTTGAGAAAGGATGAATCAGATGAATGGTAGTAAACATCTTGTAGAGAAAATTATGCATGGAATATTTTTTATATTAGGGTTTGTAACTGTTGCATGTGTATTACTGATTACGATTTATTTAATTATTTCAGGAATACCCGCAATACAAAAGATAGGATTTTTTGAATTTATATTTGGACAGGAATGGAAATCAACTTCGGATGTTGCAAAATATGGAATTTTACCATTTATTTTAACAAGTATTTACGGAACGGCTGGTGCAATTGTAATTGGTGTTCCCATTGGTTTTTTTACTGCTGTGTATTTAGCAAAGATGGCTCCTAAAAAAATAAAGAGTGGTGCTACTGCAGCGATTGGATTATTAGCAGGAATACCATCGGTTGTATATGGACTTGTAGGAATGATGATTTTAGTTCCAGGAATTTGTGAATGGTTTCATTTATCGGATGGTGCAAGCTTATTTGCCGCAATCATTGTATTAGCAATTATGATTTTACCATCAATTATTAATGTTTCTATAACTGCATTGGAAGCTGTACCTAAAGAATATGAAGATGCATCTTTAGCGTTAGGAGCAACTCCTGAGGAAACATGGTTTAAAGTGAGTATTCCTGCTGCAAAAAGTGGAATTGCAGCTGCTGTTGTATTAGGTGTTGGTAGAGCAATTGGAGAGGCTATGGCAGTAATGATGGTTTCAGGAAATGCACCGAATATGCCATCGTTATTTGAGAGTGTACGTTTTTTAACAACAGCAATTGCAAGTGAAATGTCTTATTCTAGTGGTCTTCAACAACAAGCATTATTTTCTATTGCACTCATATTATTCTTTTTTATCATGTTTATGAATGCAATATTAAATTATTTTTTAAAGCGAGATAAGGAAAGGTGATGAAAATGCATCAAAAAGTATCAAAGAAAAGAATCGGTTATGTATATGTAGTACGAAGTCTTATGATCATTTCTACCTTACTTACCTGTTCTCTTGTGATTTTTTTAATAGGATATGTTTTGGTAAAAGGATTGCCTAATATAACTTGGGAACTTTTGTCTACAAAACCAAGTTATATCACAGGAAAAATTGGAATTTTACCAGATATTTTAAATACTGTTTATATCATTATTGCTACTTTATGTTTTGTATTACCGATTGGTGTAGGAGCTGCAATCTATCTTAGTGAGTATGCGAAAAATAAAAAAATCGTAGCAATGATCGAATATGCTGCAGAAATCCTTTCCGGGATTCCTTCCATTATTTTTGGATTAGTTGGGATGTTATTTTTCTGTCAATTTTTAAATATGAAAACATCGTTATTAGCGGGTGCACTTACACTTGTGATTATGAACTTACCAACCATTATGAGAACGACACAAGAAAGTTTAAAGACAGTTCCACAAAGTGATCGAGAAGGAGCACTTGGTCTTGGAGCAGGAAAATGGAGAATGATTCGTACGGTTGTTTTACCAAGTTGCATAGATGGAATACTAACAGGTTGTATTTTATCTGTAGGTAGAATTTTAGGAGAATCAGCAGCATTATTATTTACCGCAGGATTTGCTCATACCATTCATGGATTTTTATCAGGATTAATGAATTCTGGTTCTACGTTAACGGTAGCATTATATTTTTATGCAAAAGAAAATGGAGAGTTTGAAATTGCATTTGCAATAGCAGCAATCTTAATGATTTTAACATTAGTAATCAATGTTGGTGTTACATTAATTCAACGATATTATAAAAAAAGGAGAACATTATGAAAAATATTATTACAGTCAATGATTTGTGTCTTTGGTATGGGAATCATCAAGCATTACATCATATTCATATGGATATTCCTAAAAATAGTGTGACAGCTTTTATAGGACCATCAGGATGTGGAAAATCAACATTCTTAAAAACTTTAAATCGAATGAATGATTTAATTGATGATGTAAAAATTACTGGGGAGGTTCGTTATCATAATCAGGATATATTTTCACCATCAGTAGATGTAAATATGTTGCGAAAAGAGATTGGAATGGTCTTTCAAAAACCAAATCCTTTTCCTATGAGTATTTATGATAATGTTGCATATGGTCCACGTACACATGGAATTAAAAACAAAGTGAAATTAGATGAAATTGTGGAAAAATCATTAAAGGATGCAGCAATTTGGGAGGAAGTAAAAGATCGATTACATAAAAGTGCAATGAGTTTATCAGGTGGACAACAACAAAGACTTTGTATTGCAAGAGCATTAGCAGTAGAACCAAAAGTATTATTAATGGATGAACCAACAAGTGCTCTAGATCCAATCTCAACTGCGAAGATTGAAGAATTAGTTACGGTATTAAAAGAGCAATATACAATAATTATAGTGACGCATAATATGCAACAAGCAGCTAGAATTTCAGATCAAACCGCATTTTTCTTATTAGGAGAGCTTGTTGAATTTGATTCTACAAAACGATTATTTTCACAACCAAAAGAAAAACGTACAGAAGATTATATAACAGGGAGATTTGGATAATGAGAAAGAAATTTGATGAACAACTAAAATTATTACATAAAGAATTAACAAAGATGGGTGCACTATGCGAAGATGCTATTGAAACGGTTGCGAAGTCTTTACTAAGTAAAAATCAAACATTAGAAGAAACCATGGATTCTTTAAATCATGAAATTAAACAATTAAGAAGATCCATTGAATCCCTTTGTCTAGATATCATTATGCAACAACAACCAGTTGCAAAAGATTTACGAAAAGTATCTTCAGCAATGAAGATGGTAACGGACTTAGAACGGATTGGAGAACAAGCGACGGATATGAGTAATCTGATTATTCATTTACATGAAGCATATGTGTTTGAATATAATCAAATACATCAAATGGCAAAGGACACGATAAACATGGTAACAGATAGTATGGATGCTTATGTGCAAAAAGATGCTGAAAAAGCAAAACGGGTTATTTTGTTTGATGATGTTGTTGATTTAAAATTTAAAGAGATAAAAAAAGATTTAATTCATAGAATTGCACAAAATCCAGATCAAGGAGAAGATGCTTTAGACTTATTTATGATTGCGAAATATTTTGAAGGAATGGCAGATCATGCAGTCAATGTTGCTCGATGGGTACATTTTTCTATTTTAGGATATTCGTTAAAAGAAAATGGAGAAGTCGAGGGTCGTCATAATATCTAAGAACTGTATGGATATGTTATAATAATATAAAATTTAAATGTCATATGGGTAGTATAAAGGAGATGGAGCAAATGATTTTTTGTGTAGAAGATGATCAATCAATTCAAAATTTGGTAATTTATACATTACAATCAACTGGATTTGAAGCAAAAGGTTTTGATAGCGGAGAAGAATTATTCAAAGCATTAACAAAGGAATTACCAGAATTGATTTTATTAGATATCATGCTTCCAGGAATGGATGGAATTACGATTTTAAAAAAATTACGCTCTACTCCAAATACAAGTGCCATACCAATTATTATGGCAACTGCCAAAGGTAGCGAATATGATAAAGTCATTGGACTTGACTTAGGAGCAGATGATTACTTAGCAAAACCATTTGGAATGATGGAAATGGTTTCTAGAATAAAAGCGGTTTTGCGTAGAGCTTCAAAACAAACAAAAGATTGTATAACGGTTGGAAACTTAATCATGAATCCTATAAAACATACATTAACAAAAAATGGGCAACCAGTTCAACTTACATTAAAAGAATATGAAATTTTAAAATTATTGATGGAAAATGTAGGAAGGGTATTTACACGTGAACAATTGTTAGAGTATATCTGGGGAAATGATTATTATGGAGAAACACGAACGGTAGATGTACATATTGGAACATTACGTACGAAATTAGAAGAAAGTGGGAAATATATCGAAACTGTTCGTGGTGTTGGATATCGTATGGAGGAACTACATGACAAAACGAATATTTAAGTCCATGTTCATTGTTGCATTAAGTATTTTTGTAGCAACGATTGTGTTATTTATGGGAGTTCTTTATGGATATTTTTCAGATTTACAACAGAAACAATTACAAACACAAGCAGAATTAATCGTCCATGGTTTAGAGAATGAAGGATTTTCCTATATAAAGAATCTTGATTTAGAAAATTATCGTATCACATGGATTGAAAATCATGGTCATGTTTTATATGATAATAAAACAAATCATGATGATATGGAAAACCATCAAACACGAGAAGAAGTTCAAGAAGCAATCAAATATGGTACAGGAGATAGTTCAAGATATTCTACAACATTAACAGAAAAATTTTATTATTATGCAGTAAAATTGAGTGATGGTAGTATTTTACGTGTCTCAACATCGCAAAAAACAGTACTCACTCTATTGTTGAATATGGTACAACCGATTTTAATTATTTTTATATGCGCATTTATTTTCTCTTTGTTATTGGCAAATTATGCATCAAAAAAAATTGTAAAACCTTTAAATAATGTGAATTTAGATCATCCTCTTGATAATGAAGGATATGATGAATTGTCTCCTTTATTAAGAAGAATTCATCGACAACAAATGCAAATAAAAGAAAAAAATGAAGAACTGATACAAAAAAAAGAAGAATTTACCATTATTACACAAGGGATGCAAGAAGGAATTGTATTATTGAATACCAATTTAGAAATACTTAGTATGAATCAATGTGCTCGTCAAATTTTTCATTTTGAGGATACAAAACAAGGATTTGATTTTATATTGTTATGCCATCATGCACAATTACAAGAGTTATTAGAAAAAGCGAAAAGTGGAAAACGTGGAGAAATTATATTGACAATCCATAAAAGAATTTATCAAATTGATATCAGTCCCATTGAATCCAATGGAAATGTTTCAGGAATCGCTTTATTTATTTTCGATGTTACAGAAAAAACAAAGACAGAACAGATTCGTAAAGAATTTAGTGCGAATGTTTCTCATGAATTAAAAACGCCGTTACAAACGATTTCTGGTTGTGCAGAGTTAATGATGCATGGACTAGTAAAACCGGAAGATATTTCAAAATTTTCTTCTACAATCTATGAAGAAGCACAACGTATGGTTAAATTAATTGAAGATATTATTCAATTATCTCATGTGGAAGAAGGAATTTATGAAATGGAGTGGAAACAGATAGATCTTTATGAGGTTGCTAAAGCAGTAGAAAAAAATTTAAGTATACCTGCTAAAAAAGCAAATGTAGAAGTTAGGGTGGAAGGAAAATCAACATATATAACCACAATTCCACAATTGTTACAAACAATCTTATATAATCTATGTGAAAATGCAATTAAATATAATAAACCAGGTGGTAAAGTAAACATCTGTATTCAAGAAAATAAGGAAGAAGTTTATGTTGAGGTGAGTGATACAGGAATTGGAATTCCTAATGAATATCAGGATCGAATATTTGAAAGATTTTATCGTGTAGATCAAAGTCATTCAAAAAGAGTAGAGGGCACTGGACTTGGTTTATCGATTGTGAAACATGCTGTTCATCTTTTAAAGGGTAGCATTCGTTTAGAAAGTGAAATTGACAAGGGAACGACAATGCAATTACGTTTTCCTAAAAAAGGGGAAAACTAAAAAAATATAGTGCTATTGTTGAATACTATGAATTAAAAGTGAGATTAATATGCTCACTTTTTTACTTTGTATATTATTTGTTAGTATTGGAATGTTGATGATTGCTGGTCTTATTTGGGTTGCGAAATCTCCGACTTTTATAGAAAGTTTCAAGGAAGATTTTAACAGTGTTGTATGTCAAGGCACAAATCTAACTCTAGATGGTAAAGTTTTTTCGATACCTATGTTTTCAATTGTTGCTTTTAGTTTTGCGGTAGAACTTATATCACTATCAATTG
>RCNI01001819.1_pt1 | contig 10992 bp, 10 predicted proteins | sample 2041151 | NCBI WGS metagenome assembly RCNI01 (sample SAMN09708214, study PRJNA481090) | feces metagenome | isolation source: feces | place: Antarctica: Albino Rookery
CATCATGTCTGAGGGCGCAACCATGTCGGCTCCTGCTCTTGCATGGGACAGGGCGGTTTTGGAAAGAAGCTCCAAAGTTGCATCGTTGTCCACGTTATGCCCACACAATGCGCCGCAATGACCATGGTCGGTGTATTCGCACATGCACACATCGGTCACCACGTAAAAGTCCGGGTATTTCGCCTTGATGACGCGGATGGCCTGCTGAATGACACCATTGGGATCCCATGCAGAGGAGCCAAGGGCATCCTTGCGGGCAGGAATGCCGAAAAGGATGCAGCTTTTCACGCCAGCTTCGATGCACTCGGCGATTGCTCCCTCCAGGGCGTCAAAGCCGTACTGGTACTGACCGGGCAGCGAGTCGATGGGCCGCTTGCCCGTCAGGGTTTCATCTACAAAAATCGGATAAATCAGGCTGTCAGCAGAGAGTCTGGTTTCCCGGCACATGCGGCGAACAGGATCGCCGGAACGCAGCCGGCGAGGTCTATGCACAAGTTCCATATTATTCTCCTTCTTTGATTCGCTGAATCAGCGCATCCATGGTTGCCTTTTCGGCGGTGATGGTATGCATGCCGTGTTTTTTTGCCTCTGCCTCGGTTTGGATGCCGATGCAGGCGGCAGTAATTCCCGAATAGTCCACATCTGCCAGAGCAGAAGTGAAACCCTTCACCGTAGAAGCGCTGGTAAAGGTGACGATGGGTGCATTATCACATGACAAAAGCGTGCGGATCTGCTCCGGATTGGGGCAGGTATATCGGGTTTCGTAGCAGCGGATATCATCATAAGGAATTTTACACCCGTCCAGAGCCTCTGTCAATGCAGGTGTCCCCCACTGAGCGCGCAAAATCAGCACCTTCCCTGTGGGTTTTGCCTGACACAGGGCCTGCCCCAGATGCTCCCCGTCATATACTTCCGGGATCAGGTCCGCACGAAGTCCGTGCCTGCGCAGCTCCCGATCCGTGCCGGGGCCGATGGCTGCAAGCCGGATCCTGCCCAGCGCACGCACATCCCGTCCGGTGCGGTAGAGCATATCCATCAGCGTGGACACTCCGGCAGGACTTGTAAACACGAGCCACTGATATGCGTCGATTTTTTCCACAGCTTGTTCCATTTCTGTGCATGGATCACAGGGAATCGTTTCGATGCAGGGAAATTCCGTCACATCGGCCCCCAGCGCCCGCAGCCGATCAGAAAGTGTCCCAGCTCGCTCCTTGGGTCTGGTGACGATGACGCTTTTGCCCTTCAGAGGCAGCCGGTCAAACCAGTCAAACTGGGCAGACAGGGAGCAGACCTTTCCTACAATGATGATGGCAGGACTTTTCACCTGCTGATTTTTCGCAATGGCAGGCAGCGTGGAAAGGGTTGCCAGAATGGGACGCTGGGCAGGGGTTGTCCCCTTTTCCACCACAGCCGCCGGCATATCCGGCTCCATTCCCGCCTGCAAAAGACCGTTGCAGATATTCTCCAGTGCGCTGACGCCCATGAGGAACACCAGCGTTCCCCCAGTTTTCACCAGTGCGTCAAAGGGGATGTCCAGAGGCTTCCCCGCCCGCTGATGCCCGGTGATGATATGCAGGGATGAGCAGAAATCCCGGTGGGTCACCGGGATGCCCCCATAGGCAGGCACCGCAATGGCAGAGGTAATGCCCGGCACCTCCTGAAAATCAACGCTGTGCTGTGCCAGAAGCTCCAGTTCTTCACCGCCCCGGCCAAACAGGAAGGGGTCGCCGCCCTTCAGCCGGACTACACGTTTTCCCTCCAGAGCCTTTTCCAGAAGGATCTGATTGATCCTGTCCTGAGGCACCAGATGGTGGGAGGATTCCTTGCCCACATTGATGCGCTCTGCATCATCGGGAATCAAATCCAAAATTGCCTGACTCACCAGACGGTCATAAACCACAACCTCTGCGTTTTCGATGGCCTGACGGCCCTTGACGGTCAATAAACCGGGATCACCGGGGCCGGCACCAACCAGAATCACTTGTCCCATCTTCATTGGTATTTCCTCCTCATTTCCTGTGCAAGCGCTGCGCCCAAAGTCTCTCCCTGCTCCCTTGCACCGGAAATCGTCTCATAGAACAACTTGCCATCCGGCGTAACATACATGCCCTTCAGCGTAAGGGTATCCCCGGAAACCGTGGCAAAGGCCGCAACAGGAGAAGAACAGCCTCCGTCCAGTGTGCGGATAAAGGCCCGCTCTGCCAGCAGGCAGTCTCCGCTGTCCCGGTCACTGAAACCCGCAAGGCAGGATACATCCACGCCCTCCCGGGCCTGAACCGCCAGAATCGCCTGACCTGCCGCCGGCAAAATTTCCTCGGTGGAGAAGTAACGGCTGATTCGGTGTTCCAGACCAAGCCGGGACAGACCTGCCCCGGCAAGAACCAGCGCCGAATATTCGCCGCTGTCCAGCTTATTCAGCCGGGTCAGTACATTGCCCCGAATGGGCGCAAGCTTTGCCTCCGGGAAAAGCCTGCGCAGCTGCAGCTGGCGGCGCAGAGAGGAACAGCCGATGGGTTTTGAAAAATCGATGGCATCCACTCCTTCCGGCAGAACCAGCACGTCCCGGGGGTCTGCTCGTTTGGAAAACGCCACCAGTGGGAGTTTTTCGTTGATCTGCATGGGCAGATCCTTGCTGCTGTGGACGGTGATATCCACCCGGCCTTCCAGCAGCGCCGCATCCAGTTCCTTCACAAACAACCCTTTTCCACCGATTTTATCCAGTGTGCGGTCTAAAATCTTATCGCCGGTGGTTTTCATGGTCACAAGCTCCAGCTCTATTTCCGGGTCATAAGCACGGATAGCTTCCATGACCATCTCCGACTGGATCACCGCAAGGCGGCTTTCCCGGCTGCCTACACGAATTGTCTTCATTCCATTTCCTCCAATACTGAGCGAATGGCTCGGGCCGCCCGAGCGGTTTTGTGGTGGTCGGCGCCCTTGGAAACCACGCCGGAAATCAGTCCCCCTCCGGCGCAGATCGCCGGAAAGAAAAAGGTGCTTTCATCCTTGCTGTCGGCAACACTGACAAAAATGCCTGCGCTGGCAGCTTCCTGCCCCACCTGACGATTTACGTTTCTGTCATTGGTGGCGGCAACCGCCAGAAACGCCCCGGAAAGATCCCCCGGCGCATAGGGTCGAGGAATATAGGTGACCCCCTCCGGCACGCAAGCGCATTCCGGGGCAATGATGGTGACCGACGCTCCAAAGGAAATCAGGACACCTGCCCGGCGCAGGGCGATTTTGCCGCCGCCGACGATGACCGCCCGTCTGCCATGCAGATCGATAAACATTGGAAAACGATATTCTTCCAGATTCATGCTATTCCCTCTTTCAGGAAATCACCTGCCGCCCGGTGGTATGGGCGCGGATTTTCTTTTCACAGCGGTTCAGGCTGTCTGGTGTGATGCGTTCTGCCAGACCTCCCACCAGAAGCTCCACCGCCCTGTTGACGGACAGCTCCACGATTTCCCCTTCGCTCAGTCCGTCCTCTAATTCTTTTGCCGTGAGGATCCTTTCGATAATGGCTTGCTTCAGGCTGTCCATGGAGGTCATGCAGTCTTTATAGTTGAGCCATCTGTAGAACTGCTCCAGATGGGACTGAATGATTTCCGTCACCTCAAAAGGCACCGTGCGGTTTTCAAAGTCCCCCAGATCATCCACATTGTAAAGGGCAATCCCTTCCACCTGTCCCGCTTCCGGCTGGATGTCTCTGGGAATTGCCAAATCCACCAAAACTCTGGGCGGGTTGCTCATTCCCGTCAACTGCTCTGCGGTCACGGTATAGTGGGGACTTGTGGTGGCAGAAATCAGGATTTCTGTTCCATCCATATGATCGAACCGCTGTTCATAGGGAATGACGCCGCATCCCGGAGGAACGATGGTTTCCCCATGGCGATAAGTCCGCAATGTCACGCTGACACTGCATCCTGCGCCTTGCAGCAGCGACGCCGAAAGCCGTCCCATCTCGCCGTTGCCGATGACCACCGCCCGCTTTCCCTTAAGCTCCCCCAGTTCTTTCTGGAGCAGCTCCACCGCCATGCTGGCAGCGGAGGTTGGCAGCGCCGTCAGATGCACCTTGGTGCGGATCTCCTTTCCAGCGGAAACCGCTGACCGGAAAAGAGTTTCCAGCACCGAGTCTGTGGTTCCGGCATCCCGTGCCAGAGCGATGGCTCCCTTTACCTGAGAGATGATCTGATCCTCGCCCCAGATTCTGGAGCGCAGACCTGCCGCCACGTGCATCAGATGCTCCACTGCCATCTCCCCAGAGCGTGTTACAAAGGCATCCTGATACGGCTCAAACTCCGTATTTGCCGCCTGACATAACAGTCGCCCGGGCTGCGTCTCTTCCTCGCACGTCACATACAGCTCCGTCCGGTTGCAGGTGGAAATCAGCACGCAGCCGGAAATTCCCGGATAGGATTTTATGATTTTATCCATGTCCACGGTCTGTGCTTTCGTAAAGGAGAGTCTTTCTCTGAGACTGATGGGAGCCAGACTGTGCTCCAATCCTGACATCATGATTTTCACCGATCAGTCACGCTCCTTGACTACAACTACAGAGAAATAGCCGCTGTTTTCCGTCATATCTCCAAAATTCTGCCAGACATGCTCATTGCTCATGCCGCAGTTTTCCACCATGGATGCCTGCTCCAGCTGGCCTGACAGACGCAGCTGCTCCTGCAGCTGCATGATGCCGCTGCCTGCCTTCATGAACACCTTGTTTGCCCTGATATCCATGGAATCGCTGAGATCGCAGCTGGCAGGAACGATCAGCAGCCGGTCGGAGCCTTCGCACAGAGACTGCCCCAGACGGGCGGCAACCGCGCAGAAGGAGGTGACACCGGGAACCAGTTCCGCTTCATACCCTCTTGCCAGCACTTTTTTATGTACATAGATATAGGTGGAGTAGATGGCGGGATCTCCCAGTGTGATGAAGGAAACGGTCTTCCCTTCATCCAGAAGAGTGCAGATATTGTCCGCAATCTCCTCGTAGCACTGGTCCAGTCTTGCCTTGTCCCGAACCATGGGTGTGGGGCAGTACAGCAGCTGCTTTCCTTCCACGAAAGCCTGAACGATCTGCAGGGCCGTCTTTTCCCCTGCGCCCTTATCCGGCACCGCCACCACGTCCGCTTCCTTCAGCAGACGAACCGCCTTCAGCGTCAGCAATTCCGGGTCGCCGGGTCCTACGCCCAGTCCAAACAGTTTTCCTTTGGTCATAATGATTCTCCTAGATCTTCAATGAGTTTGTCGTTTTATGCTCTGAACAAAAAATGCGGCAGTCCCAAAGACTGCCGCAGCCGTATTTCCGCGTACCTGTGTCCACTTTCATTCGTAAGTCCAGTGGCTCGATCACATTAAGCAGGTCTCCTGACTCATGCATCCTCGGTATACACACAGCCTTCTCAGAAAATCCCTTTCCAATGGCTGACCATCGTCGTGTGTGTAACCTCCTCATTCACAGTGGCGGCACCGTTCCGGATTTTAACCGGATTTCCTATTCTCCGCCGAAATACTCAGGTTTCAGCGGCACTTAGTGTGTATTTTGTTGTTTTTTATTATACTGACCCGAAAAAGCTTTGTCAACAGATTTGCTCGGTCCGTCCCTTTCTTTCCCCCGGGATCTTTCAGCGCTCCTGAGCATCGATTGCATGCCGGGCAAACAGCCTGCGAATGGTTTCATACTCGCCCAATCCCCGCAGCACACAGGACACTTCATACCCTTCTGCCTGAAGCTGGGTGCGCCAGGAATCCTCGTCATCGCCTGCCATGTCATTCTTGGCATGGTCCCCGGCCACCACCATCAGCGGGTGCAGACGAACCTTGCGAATCTGAGGCATCTGATGGAGTCTGCGGATCACCTGAGGCAGCTCCGGATACCCTTCCACCGTGCCAACCAGCGCCCGATCCCATCCGAAATCGTGGAACATATATTCAGCCAGCGCATAGGTGGCGTTGGCATAGTGGGCGGTGCCGTGTCCCATGAATACGATGGCCTCGTCCTCCGCAGGTGCCTCCATCGCCTCCATAATGGCGCAAACGGTATCCTGATAGTCCTGAACCGTGGTAAGCAGGGCTGTTCCGATGGAAATGGACAGCTTCTGGGCAAAAGGCTCTGTCATTTTGCAAAGCTTGTCATACTCTTCGCCGTTGATCACATGGGTGGGCTGCAGCACCACCCGGGAAAATCCCTCCTGCCCCAGCCGGGTCAGCGCCTCGGTCACATTGTCGATCTGGATCCCGTCCCGCTGGCGGAGCTTTTTCATGATCATTCCGCTGGTAAAGGCCCGGCGCAGGGTGTATTCCGGCAGGGCTTTGCCGATGGTCTGCTCAATGGCCGCAATATTCTTTTCCAACGTATCCAAGTGGCTCGTACCAAAAGAAACCACCAAAACTGCCTGCTTCTGATTCATATGATCCTCCTGTCTTCAAATGGGATTGCTCCATATCATTTTTTACGACATCATGGTATCAGCATTGGGAGAATATGTAAAGAGAAATTATCCCCGCAGTCCCGATTCTTTCACAGAGCCTCCCGTCTGTTTGCGCCGGATCGGCAATCACAGGGTTGACAAGAATCTCCGTCGGGAATACAATATTGTCAAATATTCAAGTGTTTTGTAATTCGAATCGGTTACAGGAAGAATAGAGAATCGGGTGAGATTCCCGGACGGTACCGCCGCTGTGTGTGCATTGTCATTGCTCGTTGACGAAAGTCAGTCACTGGGAAACTGGGAAGGCAGAGCATTGATTCTGAGATTTACTCCAAAATGCATAAGTCAGAAGACCTGCTTGAAGGATATCCCCTGCACAACGACGATACATTCAGGGGGACTTTTTGTGTTGCAGAAAATCGGCTGCGGCAGCGTAACGCTGTCGCAGTTTTTTTATTTTACGGAGGAAATCAGATGGAGTCCAACATCCCAAGAGTTCTGCTGGCAGGAACCAACAGCGGCTGTGGGAAAACCACCGTCACCTGCGCGATCTTGCAGGCACTGGTGAACCGGAAGCAGCAGGTCGGGGCATTCAAATGCGGCCCGGACTATATCGACCCCATGTTTCACAGCCGGATCATCGGGGCAAAAAGCGCCAATCTGGATCTGTTCTTCTTTGATGAAAACACCCTGCGGTATCTGCTGGCAAAAAACGCCGCTGACCGGGATATCAGCATCATCGAAGGGGTCATGGGGTACTATGACGGCATGGGACTCACCACCACGCAGGCCAGCAGCTACCATGTGGCGCAGGTGACATCCAGTCCCGTTGTCCTCGTGGTGAACGCAAAGGGGGTATCTCTGTCCGTCCTTGCCACCATTCAGGGATTTCTGAGCCTGTACCCGGACAACCATATCCGGGGCGTGATTCTGAACCAGTGCTCTGCCATGACCTATCCTGCTCTGGCAGAGCAAATCGTGCAGCACTTTTCCGGGCAGATCAAGCCTCTGGGGTTTCTGCCCCCCATGCCGCAGTGCAGCCTTGAAAGCCGCCATCTGGGTCTGGTCACCGCCGCCGAGGTGAAGGATCTGCAGGAGAAAATGCAGATTCTGGCGGCTCAGGCGGAAAAAACCATCGATCTGGACGCTTTGGTTACGCTGGCACAAGATGCCCCTGCCGTTTCCTGCGAGCCGGTAAAGCTCGGGCAATACAGCGAACAAGTCCGCATTGCTGTTGCCCGGGACAAGGCCTTCTGCTTTTATTATGAAGACAGTTTGCAGGCATTGGAGGAAATGGGCGCCCAGCTGGTTCCCTTCAGTCCCCTTGAGGACGCTTGCCTTCCTGAAAACATCCACGGTCTGTACTTAGGCGGCGGATACCCGGAATTATTTGCTCCCCGGCTCAGCGAAAATAAATCCATGCGCACATCCATCCACAGCGCACTGTCTCAGGGACTGCCCTGCATCGCAGAGTGCGGTGGTTTTATGTATCTGACCGAAGCCATCGGGGAGCATCCCATGGTGGGTTTTCTGCCCGGGAAAAGCTTCGACACCGGAAAGCTGTCTCGGTTTGGCTATGTGACCCTGACCGCAAAGCATACTTGCATGCTGTGCAGTGCAGGCCAGACCATCGCCGGGCATGAGTTCCACCACTGGGACTGCACCGACACAGGAAACGCCTTCACCGCAAAGAAAGCCTCCGGCAAATCCTGGGACTGCGTGGCAGCAACCGGGACCCTCTACGCCGGATTCCCCCACTTTCATTTTTACGCCAATCCAAATTTTGCGAAAAACTTCTACGAAGCTTGCATAAAGGAGAAATTGTCCCATGATTGAACAAATCAAACCCATGGATATCGAAAAACGAAGCTTTGAAATCATCACGGAAATTCTGGGCGACCGCCGACTGGATCCGGAAAATGAACTGGTCATCAAGCGCGTTATCCACACCTCTGCCGATTTTGACTACGCCGACAATCTGGTATTTTCCGAGCATGCCGTTACCAAGGGGATCGAAGCCCTCCGGGGCGGCTGCGACATCGTCACCGACACCCAGATGGCAAAATCCGGCATCAACAAAACCATTCTCGGCAAGCTGGGGGGCGAAGTCCACTGCTTCATGTCCGATGCGGATGTGGCTGCTGAGGCTAAAGAGCGGGGCATCACCCGTGCCATCGTCTCCATGGAGCATGCCGCTAAGCTGTCCAAACCCTGCATTTTCGCCATCGGCAATGCGCCCACGGCGCTGATTTCCCTGCACGAGCAGATCACCGCCGGCAAGCTGGATCCGGCGCTGATCATCGGCGTTCCCGTGGGCTTTGTGAACGTGGTGGAGAGCAAAGAGCTGATTATCGAATCGGATGTTCCCCACATCGTCGCCCGTGGCCGCAAGGGCGGCAGCAATGTGGCTGCTGCCATCTGCAACGCCATGCTCTACCAGATCATGCGCTGATGCCATGGAAGAATATGTACTCAGAGACGGCAAGCGTCTGCGGATGGGATACACCACCGGCTCCTGCGCAGCCGCCGCAGCCAAAGCCGCCGCATGGATGCTTTTGACCGGGCAGAAAAGGGAAAAGATTTCTCTTGTCACCCCCAAGGGCATCACCCTGAACCTTTCGGTTCTGGAAATTCAAATGGGCGAAACCCAGGTTTCCTGCGCCATCGAAAAAGACAGCGGCGATGACCCGGATATCACCAAGGGGACCCTGATTTTTGCAACGGTGACCCGGAAAACAGAGCCGGGTATTTTCATCGACGGCGGTTACGGCATCGGCCGGGTCACCAAACGGGGACTGGATCAGCCGGTGGGCAACGCCGCCATCAACTCCGTCCCCCGGAAAATGATTCAGGAAAACATCGAGCAGGTCTGCGCCCTGACCGATTACAAGGGCGGCCTGTCCGTGGTGATTTCCGCTCCGGAGGGGGAAATGCTTGCAAAAAAGACCTTCAATCCCCGGCTGGGGATCGTGGGCGGCATCTCCATTTTGGGAACCACCGGCATTGTGGAACCCATGAGCGAAAAAGCACTGGTGGACACCATTCGTGTGGAGCTTCGCCAGAAAAAGGAAAACGGCGCAGACTATGTGCTGCTGACCCCCGGCAACTATGGCTCGGACTTCATCCGTCTGGACATGGGCATCGACGCAAAGGCCGCCGTTCAGGTTTCCAATTTCATTGGGGATGCACTGGATATCTGCAAGGAGCTGGGATTTCGTGGGGCGCTGCTGATCGGTCACATTGGAAAGCTGGTCAAAATCGGCGGCGGCATGCTGAACACCCACTCCAAATACGGCGACTGCCGGATGGAAATTCTGGCAGCCCAGGCAGGTGCTGAGGGACTTGCGTCTCAGGAGATCTGCCAGATGCTGGACTGCGCCACCTGCGACGATGCATTGCGCATTTTGAAGGAGGCAGGATTCTATGAGCAGACCCTGTCCCGGCTCACCGGGCGTGTGGCATTCCACCTGAACCACCGGGGCGGTGAGCAATTACAAACTGGTGCCATCCTTTTTTCAAAGGAATACGGCATCCTAGGCAAAAGCGAAAACGCGGATAAACTTCTGGAATTGATATTGGAGGATTTATAATATGGTACATTTTGTTGGTGCTGGCAGCGGAGCGGTGGATCTGATCACCGTTCGCGGCTCCAGACTTCTGAGCCAGGCCGATGTGGTCATTTACGCAGGCTCTCTGGTCAATCCAGAGCTGCTGAACTACACAAAACCCGGCTGTGAGATTTACAACAGCGCAAAGATGACGCTGGAAGAGGTCATCAATGTGATCAAGACCGCTGAAGCTTCCGGCAAAACCACCGTTCGCCTGCACACCGGCGATTCCAGCATCTATGGCGCTGTCCGGGAGCAGTTCGACGAGCTGGAAAAACTGGGTATTCCCTACGATGTCTGCCCGGGTGTCAGCTCCTTCTGCGGCGCTGCGTCCTCTTTGCATGCAGAGTACACCCTGCCGGATGTGAGCCAGACGGTCATCATCACCCGCACCGCCGGACGCACCCCTGTTCCCGAGCGGGAATCCATCCGCTCTCTGGCTGCCCATCAGGCAACCATGGTGCTGTTCCTCAGCACTTCCCTGACTGAGGTTTTGCAGGAAGAACTGCTTGCTGGCGGCTACCCCGGTACTACCCCTGCAGCAATCGTCTATAAAGCCACTTGGCCCGACGAGCGGATCTTCCGCTGCACAGTGGACACCCTGCACAAAACCGTCACAGAAAACGGTCTGACCAAGACCTCCCTCATCATTGTGGGCAACTGTATGGGGGATGAATACATGCGCTCTTTGCTGTATCACCCGGGCTTCACCACCGAATACCGCGAGGCCACGCAATGAAAATCGCCATATTTGCTTATAGCAGGCGTGGGTGCTGCACTGCCCGGAAGATTGCAGGCTTTTTCGCCCAAGACGAGGTGCAGATGTACACGCTGGAGCGTTTTGCAGAACCTGAGTTTCTGCCCATCGGATCTGCAAAGCAGGAATTTTACGGCTCCCTGTTTTCCTGGGCAGACGGACTTGTGTTCGTAGGCTCCTGCGGGATCGCCGTCCG
>RCNI01001821.1_pt1 | contig 10976 bp, 9 predicted proteins | sample 2041151 | NCBI WGS metagenome assembly RCNI01 (sample SAMN09708214, study PRJNA481090) | feces metagenome | isolation source: feces | place: Antarctica: Albino Rookery
GGGTCTGCGCCGATCTTCCCCCGCAGCGGCTGGGGCACTGCATGGATATTTTCAGAGCCTGTTCCGAACTGGAGCTGCATTTCTGGGAAATGAGCAATACGCCCAGAACCGATTTATAAGGGTTATAATTGCAAAAAAGCACCCTGTACGGGCAATCTGAACCGTACAGGGTGCAATTTTATTTAAGAACCGGATGCAGCACTTTATTTGGCATTGCCGTAGCTGCCGTAGTAATAACCGCAGCTGCCAATGCCTCCGGACACAACTTTAGACGCATTCATATTGAGGACGCAACCCACAATGGGCTTGTCGTTGTCGCCCATAGCCTGCACACATTCCAGAATCTGCTGACGGCAGGCGAAGTTCTGCCGGACCGACAGGAGCGCACAGTCTGCCAGAGAGAACAGCTCTGTGGTGTCCGCCATCATGGCATAGGGCGGTGTATCCAAAATAATATAGTCAAAACTCTTTCTTGATACGGTAATCAACTTTTTCATTGTGCTACTGCTAAGGAGCCGCTCCGGTCTCGAAACAGGCTTTCCTCCGCAAATGGTATACAGATACTCATTGCTCTCCTGATGCAGAATCTGCTCAAGCTCACATTTCTTTTGGAGAAACTCGCTCAGTCCCAACCCAGTCTTTTTCCCCATAGCAGCAGCAATGGAGGGATTGCGAAGATCGCAGTCCAGCAGCAGCACACGCTTTTCCTTCCGTGCCAGGGACAGGGCCAGATTGATGGACAGTGTGGTCTTTCCCTCGTTGGCAATGGTACTTGTCACCAACAGCACCTGACTTCCTGTTTTGGCCATCTGCCGCTCCACCCGAACCCGCAAAAGACGAATGGATTCATTAAAGCCAAACTTGTCGCTGCCCTTTGTAATCATAGGACATTTCCAGGCTCCTTTTTTCCTGGAATATGCCCGTACCGAAGGCACACGCCCCAGACATTCCAGATTGACCAGTCTGCCCATTTCCTCTTCATTGCTGACCGTCTTATGACTGAACCAGTACAGCACCGACAATCCGATCCACGCTGCCATACCCAACACAACTCCCTTCTCTGCGGCATGGGGATAGTCTCTGCTGTTGGCGGGGGCCTGGGGCAGACCGCTTTCGCTCATCAGCCGCAGAGTTGTAGGACCCACAACAAACTCTGCCACAGAAGGATAAATTTCTATGACACAGTTGAGCACATCATAGCACAGCTGGGGATCGTCAGAGCGTACGACCAGGGAAATGATATTGGTATTGCCCAGCACCGACACATTCAAGGCAGGCATATAGGGAATATCCAGTTCCTCCATAACCTTTTGATTCAGAGCATTGCTGCTGAGAATGTGCGGAAAGGTAGCCGCCATCTGCTGGGCTACCGCAGAATTATAATACACCTGACTGCCATAAAAAGGATTGGTCACCTTTACCGTCAGTGAGGCACTGGCTTCATATACCGGGCTGTAATTCTTCCAGGTCCGAAAGCACATAAGCCCCGATAAAATCAGTATCAGCAGAATGCCCAGCTTGGCCATATGCCGGAAGCTTCGCAGCACGCCCTTCAGCAACTCTGTTACATCCATTTTAGGGTAGCCGGATTCCATTTGTTCATCCATGTATTGTTCTTCCCCCCATAGGCAGATGCCCGAATTTCCAGGCTTGTCCCATTATTTTTCTAAATTCTGATTGCTATTGATCCGGACCGTATCCATACTTTCCGTATCCGTACTTGCCGTATTTCTTATAGCTTCCATAGGTTCCGTAATGGTAGGCCGGAGTAAAGTTTCCGGCACCGTATACATTGTTGAGAACACAGCCCAGCATATGGCTGCCGGATTTTTCCAGATCGTCAATACAGTTATTGATATCATCGGCCAGTGCCTTGTTCTGCTTGACTACCAGCAGAGAAGCATCCGCCAGCTCGCCCAGGGACTCTGCATCCGGTGCCAGAGCCATGGGCGGTGTGTCCATAATCACATAGTCAAACATTCCCGCCGCCTGAGAAAGCAGGGCTCTCATAGCCGGTGCACTGACCAGATCCGCAGCCGTATGATATTCCTTTTTAGAGGAAACCGTATACAAACTAGTGTCCTTCATGCGGCAAACGGCATCCTCCAGCGTAACCTGGCCGGAGAGGATATCTCCCACACCGAATGCAGCACTGTCGTTGTTCATCAGCAGTGCACAGGAAGGCTTGCGCAGGTCGCAGTCCAGCAGAAGCACCTTCCGCCCCTTCCACGCCAGGGCCATGGCCAGATTGATTGCCACGGTAGACTTTCCTTCATTTTCCATAAAGCTTGTAACCAGCAGCACTCTTTCGCCCTGGTGCAGACGCTTTTCCACCCGGCTGGCCAGTTTGCTGACGGCTTCTGTATAGGCAAAGCTGGTAGTATGATTTGAAATCAGGACACTGGTCTTTCTCCGACGGAGCTTATTCCGGAGCGTCTTTCGTTTCTTTTCATGGTAAAGCTCCCCCAGAATCCGGCACCGGAGCTTATAGTCAGCCTCTTCTCGGCTTCGGACCTTGTCCGACATCAGAGAAATGATACCCAGCAGAACCACCATGCCCGCCGCTGCCAACATAGCTCCTTTTTTTACTGCGTGCTTCAGATTCAGTGAATTCATGGGGGTCATTGGAACCGAAGGTTCCTTCAGGACTTCCAGAATGACTCCCTGCAGCAGCTCTTCCGACACAATGTCATGGTGCTCCTCAATTGCTTTGGATACCAGAAACACGGTCCGGGGGTCTCTCCCTGTGACCTGCATGGTCAGAAGATTGGTTTCGGGAATGGCATTGGCTGTGATGGTTCCGTCAAAGCTGGTAATTCCAACCTGCTCCATCACCTTGTTTTGCAGCAGGGAACTGTTCAGGACTTCGGTAAACACCTGTGCCAGATCTCTTGCAGCACTCAGATTCTGGAAGGTACTGCCGGAGGTACCGCCGGTAGAGATTACAAAGGTGGTAGAAGTGGTGTATTGAGGGACATAGCGCATATCCTTCATGACAAATACGCCCATGGAGGCAATCAGTGCCACAACCACAATCAAATACCACTGGCGCAGCACATCCTGGAGCACGGCAATGATTCCGCCGGCAGAAAAACGCTTCTGTGTGATTTCTGAAGTATTCTGTTCCATTTTTAATCCTCCACCACTACATTCAGCCGGGCAAAGCCTGTGTACTGATCGTCCATCGTGACGGTATAGGTCACGCTGTATATGCCCGGAACGTGGGTGTTAACATCGTCGTTCATTTTCACACGAATCACATGTTCTGCCGCTTCCGTATCATTCTTGTTGACCAAAACCTGCACATCCTCATCGCTTCCGTCCATGGCATAGCTGACAGAACCCACCAGCAGATTTTCCAGGTAGTTCTCCCCATGGAATGCTTTATCCCTGGGAATATAAATCAGGTAATCACTGAGCTCCACCGTAGCGTTAAAGGAGTTTGCGGGATAAACATCCACCGGCAGGGTAATGCGGGCCGTATCTCCCATGCTGTTTGTGACACGGAATTCTACCTGATGGATTCCGGAATGGCTGAGACTGGTGGTATCGCTTACCAGATTGCCCTTAATGCGCCGGCTGATATCCCCGTCCACCATATCCTGGGCAGTCATAAAGTCCAGCACATCCTCTGTAGTGCCTTCCGGCAGGAGCAGAGGCTTTTTCTGCTGGAACCGGGGCGGCTCATAATCTGTAAAAATCAGTTTTCGCCTGGCCTTGCTCACATTGCCGGAGCGGTCAAAGGCTGCATAGGTGATTTCCGCCTTATGCTCGGAGGTGATGGCCGAAATGCCTTCCACCACGATTTCCCCGGTCACATCTGCATCTGTTTCATCCATGGCTGTAACGCCTCTGAGCAGATCCTCCCGGGTATAGGACACGGAAACTTCCAAAGTATCCTTGTCCATGGTAATTTTCGGAGGGGTATGGTCGTCACACACCACATTTTTCATTGCATAGGCGGTGGTTGCTGCACCGGCTGCCACAAGCAGCAGCGTAGCCAGCAGTATCACTCGTTTTTTTCCCACAGAACATTTCTCCTTATCTAAACCATTCCGGCTCTGACCGCCGGATGGCTCCATCATTCAATATCCGCAAAGGGTGCTCCAAGATTCTCTCCTAGTCGATTGAAACAGGCTTTTTAATTTCATACCATGCTTATCATGAAAATCAACTTCAAAACACCACTCATATTATTGGGGCCGTCATAGATACCGGTCGTATGCCGTTTTCCTGGAGAACGGATAATTTTTTGACTTCTTTATTTGGAACAAATTCTGTACCTATACTATGATGCCTAACAATTCCACCTGTTTTATAGGATAAATACATCTTTTTTGTCTTTTAGCTAACCCATTTTCCTGTTTTATTATATACCTTCATTTTATTTCTTTTACACAAATAGCTTCACACTTCATAGTTTATAATTATAACATTATCCCAAATTTGTGTCAACTATTTACCAGAAAACATGCGAATTTAGTCGAAAATATCGATTTTTAACATTTTTATACAAAAAATCTTCTGTGCAAATATGCACAGAAGATTTCAAAATGCATTGTGCAGAGGCAGACAAGCCCGGCTCACTTTTACCTGTAAAATCCCATATAATTCCGACCCGGCCTTTATTATCAAGAACCTTCCATATCTGCCCGCCGCTTCTGTGCATCTGCACAAGCAGCAGAGACTTTCTCCGGCTATCTCAGGTTGTATGCCGGAAGATGGTACGGATTGTTTCCTGAACGACCAGCTGTTTGTCAAACTCCTGTTCCATTTTCTTTCGGGCCGCCAGACCCATCTCTTCCCGTTCCTTCCGGGACAGCTTCACCATGTGAAGCATCTGCTCATAAAGACTGTCCGCATCCTGAACCTTGCACAGCAGTCCGGTTTTTCCCGGTGTTACCGCCTCAAGACAGCCGTGGATATTACTGGTAATGACCGGTCTGCCTGTAGCTGCCGCCTCCAGCAGCACATTGCTCATGCCCTCGTGGTAGCTGGGCAGAACCAGGCAGTCCGTTTCCCTGTAATAGGGTTTTGGTTCCTTCTGGAAATCGTGAAATACGGCAATGCCGGCAGCCACCAGTTCCTGAATCTGCCGATGATAATCGTCCTCATAAAATCCCACCAGATCCAGAACCACCCCGTTACCCAGGGTGTCATGGAGCTGCCGCATTGCCGCAAACAGCTCATCAATTCCCTTTTCCCGCATGATGCGGCCCAAGTACAGGAAGTGGAATGTCTCGTGTTCCGGATAGGGGGCCGGAGAAAACTCCTGCAAATCGATTCCTGCACCGGGCAGAATCTTGATCTTTTCCTCCCTGACGATACGCCGATCCAGAAAGGTCTGAGCATTTCCCTGATTCTCATAGAATACTGCCTTTGCTTTTCTGAGCGCCATCCGGTAAAGCACGGTTGCAACTGTGGACACACCCCGTTTCTGGAATGCGGTGCCCAGTCCCTGCACATTGACATAGCAGGGAATCCCGGCGAGGCCGCAGGCCATGGCACCGTAAATATTGGGCTTTATGGAATAGGTAATTACCAGATCCGGCCGCTCCTGACGCAGAAGCTTCTGATAGGTCCGGAAAAGTTTTCCGTCCTCCACAGGATTCATGCCTCTGCGATCCACCTTGGTTTCGATACACCTGAGACCCATTGCCTGAAAGTCTTCATGGTGTCCGACAAAGGGCATACTCAGAACCACTTCGTGCTGCTTCATCAGCTCCTGAATCAGCTCCCGGCGGAAGCGATAAAGCATATAGGAATGATTTGTCAGAATGAGAATTTTTTTCATGCTTTCCAAGCTCCTCTATCTATGAACCCCTTCCTCCCGGCCGATGCCCGGACAAAGGAAGGTCCTCATTTCCACGGCGGGAGATTCTCTGCCCACCGGTAAATGAGGACTTGCCGTATGGCAGGTACTATTCCTGCCTGATTACTGCTTTGGTGTTTCCATCCGGGACTGGGCCCCTGTTCCGCCCTCAATCACATCGCTGCCCTTCAGCACCGACTTGATTGTTCCGAACACACATTTCCAGTCAAAGGCAAACGACATTTTTTCCACATACTCTCCGTCATATCTTGCCTTGTCCCCGATTTCCAGCGCATCTCTGCCGTTAATCTGTGCCCAGCCGGAAAGTCCGGGACGCACATCATTGGCGCCGTATCTGTCCCGCTCCTCCAGCAGATCATACTGATTCCACAGGGCCGGTCTGGGGCCGATGATTGCCATATCACCCACGAAGATGTTAAACAGCTGCGGCAGCTCGTCCAGACTGGTCTTTCTGAGAAATCTGCCCACTCTGGTAATATACTGCTGGGGGTCCTCCAGCATATGGGTGGGGACATCCTTAGGCGCATCAATCCGCATCGTACGGAATTTAAGAATATTAAAATGCTTTTTGTGAATTCCCACCCGTTTCTGCCGGAACAGCACCGGTCCGGGCGAATCCAGTTTAACTGCGATGCTCAATAGAAGCAGGAGCCAGCTCAGACATATAATGCCAAGGGCTGACAGAACCACTGCCAATATGCGTTTGACATAATCTCGGTACAAACCTCTTCTCTTCATTTTCTCCATTCCTCCCGGCCGCTGTCACTTCCCCGGTGCTTTGCAAAAAATCCCGCTTTCCGGGTGTGGGCCTCTTCTCTCTTTCATTCCGCAAGTTTTCCGCACAAAGATCCCGGGACCACAGCCAAATGAGCCAAGCCCCAGGAAAATAGATTCTGAAAAATTGATTCGGACCCTCAATGTCACAGGGTCCTCCTCCCCACATACCACAGGAACTGCATCCCGACAAAAAGAGCCGCTCCAATCAGTACTGATTATCATATTTATCCTTTCACAATTATATCATACAATCATTTTCTGTCAATCAATTTTGTCAGATCTCCCGGTTTTATGTCCTTTTAAAATGGGTATAAAATCAGAAAAGTTCCCATTTGGGAAAAGCACTTTGATTGACAGTCTCTGTATCAGGGTCTATAATCAATATGGTATTTTCCTGTGCTGTCTGAGCCGTTGGTGAAGCTTTCGGGTTCCAAAGCGTAAGTTTCTCTTTCCGTTACATTCGCTATTCTGTCACATGATGCAGAAAGGATGGTCCCACATGCGAATCATCGATACTACCGTCTATGTCTCCGCCCTGCGGGAGCTGACCCAACGGGGCCACGAGGTCAGCCTTTTGGTGGCCGGGCACTCAATGACCCCATTTCTTGTTGACCAAAGAGATACTATCTTCTTCTGCAAGCCGGATACCCCTCTGGCTGTGGGGCAGATTGTGTTCTATCAGCGGAGAAACGGGCAATTTATCGTCCATAGAATCTGCCGGATTCGGGACGGACAGCTCTACATTACAGGAGATGCCCAGCAAAGTATTGAAGGCCCCGTGGACCCCGAACAGGTATTCGCACGGGTCACCAAGGTCCGGCGAAAGGGTAAAATCATCGGTCCGGGAAATTTCTGGTGGGAATTTTTTGAACACGTCTGGCCCCATATCATTCCCCTGCGCCCCGTCCTCATGAGGCTCTATGCCCTTCCTGCACGGCTTTTCCACAGGCAGAAATCATCAAAGGATCATTGACAGGTGGTGCATATTCCGGAGCTGTTTTCTCTCGGCATTTTCTTCCTCTGCGCCGTTTAAATGCTCCCATAATCGGTACACAATTCTTGTTTTCTGTCCCCCTCGCAATCTGTTGACTTTTGGCACTTGTTATGATAGGATTCCTGTATAATTTAATTTGGCTAATATAGATTTGGATAGACGGCCCAAATGTTTCTACTGTACAGCCACAGGTACAACTATTAGCCCTTCTGAATGCTGCCCTTCCCGGAGGTCGGCATTCCTGAGTCTGGAAATGTGGCAGGTTTAATGGATTTAAGCCTGCTCTTATTTTTTAGGAAAGATGGTGAAAAATTTGAAGTCTTTGGAAGAAAAGATTTTAAAAGAAGGAGAAATCCTTCCTGGTAACATTCTGAAAGTTGGATCATTTTTGAACCACCAGATTGATGCAGATTTCATGATGGAAATGGGCCGTGAAATTGCCCGGCTCTTTGCCGATGAAAAAGTTGACCGGATTTTGACCATCGAAAGCTCCGGCATTCCTTTGGCCTTCGCCGCCGCTGCATCACTCCATGTCCCCATGGTATTTGCAAAGAAGAACCGGACCGGCAACCTCTCCGGAAATCTCTATACCACTACCGTGCATTCCTACACCCATTGTGTGGACTACACAGTGGTTGTAGAAAAAAAGTATGTCCCCGCAGGTGAACGGGTGCTCCTCATTGATGACTTTCTGGCAAACGGCAAAGCTCTTATTGGCCTAAGTGAAATTGTGACCATGGCCGGCTCTGAGGTGGCAGGTGCCGCTGTAGCCATTGAGAAGGGCTTCCAGAAGGGCGGCGATTTCCTTCGCCGCCACGGTATGCGGGTTGAAGCGCTGGCCCTGATTGATTCCATGGACGATCATTCCCTGACCTTCCGGCGCTGATTGTCCTTCCCCGAATGACCCATTATAGAAGCAACAGGCCCTGTGGAGTTTTCCACAGGGCCTGTGATTGTTTTCCCGTCTAATCCAGTTTTTCTTCGATCCCCCGGTAATTGCTTTCCAAAGGACTGGTTTTGCTGGCCTCTGCGGCATACCGATTGATGATTCTGGTGGCATGCTCCACATTGAGCAAAGTACCGGCACCGGCTACACAGCCGCCCGGACAGGCCATGCCCTCCAGAAGATACCCTTTGTACTTTCCAGCCTTTGCCTGCTGCATGAGCTTACGGCAGTCTCGCAGACCGTCGGCACGGGCAATTTTTACTTCCATGTCTGGATTTGTCTCGTGAATCAATCGCTCCACTGCACCTGCTACACCGCCGGAAACTGCAAAGCCTCTGCCGGTAGCCGTAGCCTGGTCCATCTCGGCAGAGTCGTCCAGCTGCTCAAAATCGATTTCTTTGGCCTCCAGCATTCCCTGCAACTCCTCAAAAGTCAGAACGAAGTCCACATCGGAGCGAATATCCTCCCGAATGGCCTCCAGCTTCTTTGCCGCACAGGGTCCGATAAAGACCACCTTGCAGCCGGGATATTCCTTTTTTACCAGACGGGCGGTGTAGACCATGGGAGTCAGTGTCATGGAGATATTTTTGCTCTGGGCCGGGAACAGCTTATGAACCATGGAATGCCATGCCGGGCAGCAGGATGTGGCCATAAAATCCTGCTCACTGGGTACCTTCTCCAAAAAGTCTCTGGCTTCCTCCATGGTGCACAGGTCCGCTCCCACTGCCACCTCCACCACCCGGTCAAAGCCCAGAATCTTCATGGCCTCAATGAATCTGCCGGGAGTGGCATGCTTTCCGAACTGGCCCGCAAAGGCAGGGGCCACAATGGCTATGACCCGCTCCCCCTTGAGAATGGACTGAATCACCTGAAAAATCTGCCCCTTGTCCACAATGGCACCAAAGGGACAGCTTACCAGACACATTCCGCAGGAAACGCATCGATCCTGGTGAATCACCGCACGGCCATCCGGGCCGGGGGCAATGGCATCCATGCCGCAGGCCGCTTCGCAGGGGCGTTCCAGCTTGATAATGGCATGATAGGGGCAGGCATTGGCGCATTTTCCGCATTTAATGCAGACATCCCTGTCAATGACACTTTTTCTGTTGACAAAGGAAATGGCATTGACGGGACAGACCTGCTGGCAGGATGCCGCCAGACAATTCTGGCAGCTTTCCGTCACACGATACTGCTTTGTGGGGCAGCTGTGACAGGCATAGGGAATCATATTGATCAGAGGGGGTTCATAGTACTGCTCTGCCACTACAGCGGCATCCATACCGTCAGTCATCAGGGTTCTGGACTGGATGGTGCGAACCCCCAGGCCCATAGCCAGGCGAACCCGCTCGCCTGCAATGGCCCGTTCCAGGAATATAGACTCCCGGTGCTTTGGCTGGTCGCCCGGTACAATCACATAGGGAAGATCTTCAGCCTGGTGGTAATCTCCACCGGAATAGCTCAGACGTGCAACCTCTGTGAATACCGCTTTTCGGACATCGGTAATCAGGGATGGAATTCCTCTCATACGGTTCTCCTCCTGTATAAATGATGTTATAAAGTATACCAAACATAGAGAAAATAGCAACAATTGTTTTTCAAATGGCATAATTTTCCACAAATTTGTAAAATCCTCCGCTTCAGAAAAAGCCCTTTGTATTGACAATCGTCCTTCTATATGGTAAAATTCACTTGATTAGACGGGATCTTGTTTCCCATTTATGCTATGAAACCCAAACTACACTATGGATTGGAGATTTAATTATGGAAAAGATTAAGACTCTTGAGACTCGTAACCTGTGCGAGAGCGCAAAGAACGGCGGTTGCGGTGAGTGCCAGACCTCTTGCCAGTCTGCTTGCAAGACCAGCTGCGGTGTTGCCAACCAGAAGTGTGAAAACACCAAGAAGTAAGCAATTTTAACCCAGAAAGGTGCCACCGTTTCAGGTGGCACTTTTTTATGTGTCGATTTACCAAACGGGAGGAACTTTTATGGTACACCAGTATAAACTAAATGGCTACAATATCGTGCTGGACAGCTGCTCCGGCTCCATCCATGTGGTGGATGAAGTCACCTATGATATGATCGCCATGTTCCAGGAGCATACGGCTGATGAGATTGTAGCCGCTATGCTGGAAAAATACGCACATCGGGATGATGTGACCGAGCCTGAGCTGCGGGAATGCATCGGCGATATCGAAGCCCTGACCAAGGCAGGCAAGCTCTTCACCCCTGACACCTTCGCTGATATGGCAGGCACCTTCAAGGCCCGTTCCGGCGATGTGGTCAAGGCGCTGTGCCTCCATGTGGCCCATACCTGCAACCTCAACTGCTCCTACTGCTTTGCAAGTCAGGGCAAGTATCACGGTGAGCGTGCCATCATGAGCTTTGAGGTGGGCAAGCAGGCTCTGGACTTCCTCATGGACCACT
>RCNI01001822.1_pt1 | contig 10976 bp, 13 predicted proteins | sample 2041151 | NCBI WGS metagenome assembly RCNI01 (sample SAMN09708214, study PRJNA481090) | feces metagenome | isolation source: feces | place: Antarctica: Albino Rookery
CCACAATCCTTTTTTACTGACAATATATTAGTTATAATTATCTAATAAAATACTACATTTATTATTTTACATTACTATACTAATGCGTTTAGCTTTTTAATAGCGCTTAGTCCTTTTGGGATTTTTCCTTATCCTTTTTAGCAATATCATTTGTATTCATACTATTCCTATAAACGAAGAAACGGCAGAAAAGATATTCAGTAATAAGATTGCAAAGCATAGTAACAATTTCAATAATGAAATTATTTACGCCAGCCAGCTCAGCCTTATTACCAAGAATGGTCGAAATCGGAGTAAACACACAGTAAAATAGCGCTACCTTTAGCATTGCAACTGGCACATTATTAGCAGACTTAAAGGTATATTTACGGTTGACAGTAAAGTTATAAAGCACGGATAAAATAAGCGAAGGCAAATAACATTTCCAATGCTCCCAACCAGTAATTTTGAAAATAATTGTATAGGACACAATTTGAATAATACCTGCGCCCATAGAAAAAGCAACGAATTTCAAAACTTGAATTAGTGTTTCTTTTTTAGTTAGTTTTTGATTAGCTTTTTCACTCATTTTTATCCCCCTCAATAGTAGTGGATGATTAGCAATCAATGTGTTATTTTGTTTTTAATCGCCTTAAATAATGGCTATCTATAACTTAATTGTAGTAGAATTTCTCCACAATATCAACACATTTTTTAAAAGCACAATTTATATTTTATGTGAGCAAATTCTATTTGAAATTATGATTATTATTTTGAATTATTTGAATTTATAAACACAAGCCATAAAAATCATCGATTATTTTGGAAATTGGACAGCTATCTGACTAAATGGCTTGACAATAAAGTTAGCTCGTGCTAACCTATACTGAGGAATTTTTAGGAATGTTTTTTATATTCCTAATTAACTAAATAGGCATAGTCATTTGACAGATTCGAGGTGCTTATGAAGATTTATACAACTGCGAGAGAAGATTACCTCAAAGCAATTTTAGTATTACAAAATAAATTAGGCAAAGTGCGCTCTATTGATATTTCAAGATACCTAAGTGTTTCAAAGCCAAGTGTCTGCCGTGCAATATCAACACTCAGCGACAGCGGTTTCGCATATATGGATGACAAATATATAATTCATTTAACCGACGAAGGCAAGGACATTGCACAAAAGACATACGAAAAGCATTGCTTTTTTACTAATCAGCTAATTTCAATCGGTGTTAACCCTAAAACTGCTGAAGAGGACGCCTGCAAACTAGAGCACGCTATAAGCGAAGAATCATTTGAAAAGCTAAAAGAAAAGCTACATTTCTAAAAAAGTAATAAAAAAATCGAAAAAATAATAGACTTAATATGTTTAAAGTTATATTATATATCATTGGAATTTAAAATTTTGATTAAACAAGCAAAGCAAGTATATGAAAGGATGTGTTTTTCTTGATTAAAATAGGAAGAAACGACCCTTGCTGGTGTGGTAGTGGCAAAAAATACAAGAACTGTCACGCAAACTTTGATATGAAAAGAAAAAGTATGTTTCATCAAGGCGCATTAGTACCACCAAGACGCTTAATTAAGAACGAACAACAAATACAAAAAATCAAAGAGAGTGCGAAAGTTAATGTCGCAGTGCTCGACTATGTTAGCGAGCATATCAAAGCTGGCATAAGCACACAAGAGATTGACGAGTGGGTATATAAAATCACAAAGAAATATAACGCTATCCCTGCCCCACTAAACTATGAGGGATTTCCAAAAAGCGTTTGCACATCAATTGATAATATTGTATGTCATGGTATTCCGTCAAAAGATGTTATATTGAAAGACGGCGACATCATCAATGTTGACTGCTCAACAATTTTAGACGGCTACTTCTCTGACTCATCAAGAATGTTTTGCATTGGCGATGTAGACCCAGAAAAGAAAAGACTCGTTGATGTTACTAAAAAGAGCCTTGAAGTTGGTCTTGAACAAGTTAAACCTTGGGGCTATCTCGGCGATATGGGTCAAGCAATCAACGACTTCGCTAAAGAAAATGGTTATAGCGTTGTTCGTGAAATCGGTGGTCACGGCATCGGTCTTGAGTTCCACGAAGACCCATGGGTTAGCTATGTATCTAAAAAAGGCACAGGTATGGTTATGACACCTGGCTTAATCTTCACAATCGAGCCTATGATAAATATGGGCAAAGCAGACATCTTTGTTGACGAAGATGATGATTGGACAGTTTATACTGCTGACGGCAAGCCATCAGCTCAATGGGAAATTCAAGTACTCGTAACAGAAGACGGCTACGAACTAATTTCTTGGTAAGTTCTAAAAGCTAAAATTAAATCAAATAATTATCCCATACTAAAAAATAGTATGGGATTTTTTATATTTATTTGATTTTTGTTGTCTATTTTAGCTATCTATATTCTAACAATCATAATGCACTCATATCGCAAATATTGTTTATTATCGGCGTTGTTGATAAAATATTGACAAAATAAAATTAAAATGCTACTATGAAAAAAATTAAACAATTAACAATCATTTAGGAGGATATTATATGTATTGTAAAAATTGCGGTCAACCACTTGCCGATAATCAAAACTTTTGTTCTAACTGTGGCGCAATGAACGAAGCATCAGCTAACACAAATCAACAAGACTTTAATCAAGACGCTAACCAAAATAATTGTGCTGATCAAAGCTATAACGCACAATTTAACAATCAGCAATATAGCAATAATAGCCAACAATACGGTAATCCAAATCAGCAATTCGCTAACGCTCCATACGGCAATCAACAATATGCGAACAATCAAAACGTCAACAGCCAATATCTCGGCGGTAAAGACAAAACAACAATCGCACTTTTGGCATTCTTCCTAGGTGGTTTCGGTGTTCATAACTTCGTAATGGGCGAAACAAAGAAAGGTATTATCAAAATCGTTCTTGCTTGGACAGGTATTAGCGGTATTTTAGCACTCATTGACTTCGTAAAAGTGCTTACAGGCGACTATGTAGTTGACCCAGACAAGTATATCTAAGCTAAACTGAAGTACATAATCGCAATTTAATATGCGTAAATTATTCTTGTAGAAATAATTAACACCCCAATGCTTTTCATTGGGGTGTTTTTGTTTTGCTTATGTTTTATGTTCGATTTTTATTTTGTTTTCTTAGACTTTACTTTACTTGATTTTATCATCGTTATTACTGCAAAGTTATTCCCATATAAGTATGGCTTAAATCATCTAAATTCTCATTTAGCATTCTAACCATTCCACAATCGTAATACTCTTGGCTATCAGAAATCAAGGCATAATTTTCGCTCAAATGAAACTCAATTTCATCGCTGATAATATGATTATTTATTGTATTTAACATACTGCACAAATCTTCAGTTTTCACTGTTAAATCATACACTATATCACGATTTTTAGCGTGTTCAATAAAGCAAGTGCCTTTTTCCGTTGCCACCACTTCTCCATTGCCACTTCTGAAATAATCGCTAGCCAAGTTGATTTCGCTTTCGTTCCAATCAACAAAATTTTGATTTTCTAAATTATCATTTTTCATTTTCCTAAAGCTAGTGCTATCTAAGCTAACTAAATTTAAGCCCTCGGTGGCTGACAAATGCTTCAATCCTTTTTTATCCATAACGAGTTTCTTTTGGCGAAAAGCATTTTGGAAACCGCGCTTTTCGTAATAGCCAAACAACGATTCACTAGCTGGGACTAAGAATAGATAATCAATCTGCCTGTCTTTACTCAATCTAGCAGCGTACTCTATCATTTCGCCCATTATGCCCCTTTGGCGATATTCCGGAGTAGTACCAAGCGCATACAAATAATAAGCGCTATATTCCTTATTAGTAACACTATAAGTTGGCAAATACTCTTTTTCGCAAATCTTTATAACTTCTGGAAGTAAGAACATCATTGCAACAACTTTTTCATCATCAACGCAGACGATAGTGTTTTCGCACTCAAAAGAATTATTAAAGAACATATCAATAGTTTCTTTATCGTCCCCAAAGCAAATCTGCCAAAGGTCATATAGCTGACTAATATTCTCTTTATTAGCAAGTTTTATTTCCATTTTTAGCCCTCATACTTAGCAGTATATTTTTCTAAAAGGATTGTTGGATTGTATGATAACTTAGCCTTTCTCAATCCCTCGCTACCAGTATCTTCCTCACGATTTATATATTTATAATTTGATAAAACATTCTTTGCAAACTCTTGATTTATTGTAGGGTACGCACCTCTGACATCGGCAAACGCTTTTTCAATATGAGTGCAAAAAACATCCTTGTTTATTTCTTCGCCGATTGTATATGCGACCACTTCGCCATTAGCTCTCAAAAGTCCACCAACAAGATTCAAGCTATCAAAATTATCAAATGCACGCATAATAGCTATTTTTTCATTATCAAGCTCTTGCGGATTTTTAGATCTATTGATTTCTTCCCACTTTTCATTCATAGCAATACACTCGTCGATATTACTGCTATCAATATTTTCAAATGACCAATCGAAAGCCTTTTTAAAATACGAAATATGATTTCTCTTACCGTGATATTTCTTACCGCTAAGATTTATCAAATTCTCAGTAAGATAAATATAATCAAAATAATCTCTTTGAGCTTGAAATGTAAACTTATTAGGGAACATTTCTTCAAGCTCTTTTATATTCTCATTTTCTAAACCGTACAACTGCAAGTCTACGCCGTCATTCTTCTTAGAATGCTCAATAAGATACTCAACTGCTTGCTTTTTATCCCCTTTGCCACAAGGGTACAAATACATTGGCGTATCGACATCATCACGAGCAAAAAACAAATCGTCACATATTGCAATTTTATTGCCGTACACTGCCGACCACATATAGAGATTACCGAAGCAATACTCGCAACCTATTCTATTTGACGATTCCATTATTTTATCTATCAAAGCCTTATCATCGAGCTTTGGCTTTCTAAAATCTAACACTTTTATCTCCTAAAAAAACTAATACATTACATAAACTGATAAATTACGCGTATATTATAGCAAACCGACTAGGTGTTTACAACATTATACTTTCGCTTATTATCATTAAATTTAACGCATAAAATATACATTAAAATAAAGGTCTATTCATTTAGAACAGACCTTTTGAAAAAATCATTCAACCGCTTGTGGTGTTCTTATTTTATCAACTTCATGCTTTTTACTATTAGAAGCATTCTTTATTTTTTCAACATTCTCAACGACTTCTTCAAGCACTTTAGCATCCACCTTTTGAGGCTCGCTATTTTGGGCAATAGGTTGATATTTTTTAACACCAAATATGAAATAAATGGCGTGTAATAACCAAACGCAAGACAAAACAATTAGCGCTGGCTTTGGCACATCCTTAACTATCATAATTGTAAAGCCAATTGCCATAAGAATAGTTACCATTGTCATAACTCTTATTTTAGCGCCCCAAGTCATACCTTGACCTTTAACATAAGTCTCTAAATTTTTCTTATATAGCTTAGTGCCTTTGAACCATTTATCAAGTTTCTCCGAACTTTTGCCGAAACAAATCGCCGCAAGCAACAAGAATGGGAACGCTGGCAAAAATGGCAACGCCGCACCAACAGCACCTAAGCCTACACCAATACAACCAACAACAATATAGATAGCTTTTTTTATTTTCATTATTTCTTCTCCGATTCCTTCTTTTCTCTTTGTTCTTTTTTCTTAATGTTTTGCTTTTCTTTTAGCATTGCAAGTGGGTGCAAAATAGCTAGTACTGGATGATAAAAAATCATCCTTGGACCAGCATATTTCATAACCTCTTTAATTTTCGCTCTCATTTCCGGCTTATAACAATGAACCTTACAATTTGAGCAAAATGTTTTTGTTTCCATAAAAGGACATTTATCCGTTCTCATTTGAGCATAATCATTAAGAGCTAAACACTCTGGACAAAGGTCGCCTTTTTTAGTTTTATGAACGCCATGGCAATAAATGGCAATCATTTCTCTTAAAACATCTTTTTCTTTTTTTCTTCTATTTTCTACGAATCCCAATTAACTCATTCTTCCGTTTTCTACTGAGTAAGTAACATCAGCAATTTTTAATGTTGAAATTCTATGAGAAACTAAGACAACAGTTTTATCTTGAGTTTCTTCATTTAATGATTTCAAAATAACCGCTTCGTTCAAGCTGTCAAGATTACCAGTTGGCTCATCAAGGAGCATAAATGGTGCATCATGTAAGAACGCTCTAGCAAGTCCAATTCTTTGACGTTCACCGCCTGACAATGTGCCACCGAGCTCGCCTACTGGAGTATCATAACCTTGTGGCAATCTTTCGATAAAGTTGTGAATTGATGCTTTCTTACAAGCCTCTACGATTTCTTCATCAGTAGCGTCCAACTTAGCAATTCTAATATTGTTCTTAATGCTATCGCTAAACAACTGAGTTTCTTGTGTCATATAGCTTTGCATATCACGAAGATTTGTTGTGTTAATATCTTTAACATTAGTGCCGTTGATTGTAACTTTACCCTCGTTAACATCCCAAAAACGCATAAGGAGTTTAAGAAGTGTTGATTTACCGCTACCACTTCTACCAACAAGGCCAACTACTTTATTCTTAGGAATGTCGAGTGATATGTCATCAAGGATTGTTTCTTGACCATAAGAGAAAGTAACATTTTCAATCTTTGTGTCGCCGAAATCAATATCCTTTTTGCCAGTAACTTCTTCTGTTACAGGAGCTTCTTCAAGCAAATTCAATACACGGTTACCAGCAGCGAATGTGTTATTAAGTGAGCTACCGAGTGCAGCGAGTGCGATTGTTGGGCCGAATGAAGCGAACAATGACAATGTGCTGATTAAAACTGCGTCGAAGCCAATCATACCCTTTGATTTGAGAGTAGCTGCAACGAATACCATTGCTAAATCGCAACACAAAACGATTGTATTTGTAATTGCCGCATTTTTACCCTCAACCTTTTTGAGCTTTTCTTCAGTCTTTGAAAGATTGTTTGTTTGTCTTTCAATTTCTGATAATCTCTTATCACCATTATCATATTGTAATGTTTCTGGCAAGCCGTGTAAGCTATCAAGAACATAGCCACTAAACGCACCAGACTCAGTACGGAATTTAAGACCTTTATCGCCACTAATCTTAGATGTGATAAGTGGAACTGCTACACCAATGATAATGTATGAAGCTAAAGCAACTAAGCCTAAAATCCAATGGAATGCACTGATAAACACAACCATTATAATTGTAAATAATATAGCGATTGCAGTTGGAGAAATTGTATGAGCATAGAAAACCTCTAAAAGCTCAATATCAGATGTGATTAAAGCAATTAAATCGCCTCTGTTTTTACTTTCAGACTTTGCTGGGCAAAGTTTTCTAAGTGCTTTGAATACATAATCACGCATTAACGCAAGTATTTTGAATGCAATAAAGTGGTTACAAGACTGCTCAGCGTATCTCATAACACCTCTAAGGAGTGAGAACACAACCAAAGCAACAATAATTCCAGCCATTGTTGGAACAGCAACTTGGTTGCCGAACATATTAAGTGTATCGTAGCCAGCTATGTTAAGTATAGCGAAGCCACCAAATATTGTAATGAATGTTGCGCAAAGATGACCAACAATGCCCATAAAGATAGCAAGCATCTCATATCCAGCTAATGACCTAACAGGATATATGAGCTTTGACATAACTACAAAACCATTTCTTTGTTTCATCATTATTCACCATCCTTTGCATAATTTTCTAAACTTTGTTGAGCGTTCCATAACTCTTCGTAAGTACCCTTCTTAGCGAGAAGTTCATTATGAGTACCACTCTCAACAATATTACCGTCAGCAATAACATAAATATTATCTGTGTCTACAACATTTGCAAGACGATGAGAAATAAGGATAACTGTCTTAGTCTTAGCAAGCTCTCTAACCTGCTCCATAATCTTATCTTCACTCTCAACATCAATATTTGAAGTAGCCTCATCAAAGATAATTGCTGGGCTATCAAATAGGAGTGCTCTTGCGAGTGCAAGTCTTTGACATTGACCGCCAGACAAGTTAGATGCTCTATCGAGTAAAACAGTGTCCAAACCATTTTCACTCTTTAAGAATGCAGCAAGATTTACTTTGTCTAATACTGCCCACATTTCTTCGTCAGTAGCGTCAGCCTTACCCATAAGAAGATTGTCACGAACAGTGCCTCTAAATAAGTAACTGTTGTTTGAAATATATGTGATATTCTTTAATAAACTTGAATCTTTAATATCTGATAACTCTTTGCCGTTAATAGTAATTGAGCCGGTATAATTCTTATTACGAGCAGTTAAAAGCGCTGCGATTGTTGATTTACCACAACCACTTTCGCCAACGATTGCAGTAAACTTGCCAACTGGGAAGTTCATATTAACTGAGTGTAAGATTTCTCTTTCCTCGTTGTATGAGAATCTAACATTCTTACATACAATGTCGCCCATTTCGTCAAGTTCTTCTTTATTGCTCTCGTCTGGCTCTGGTAAATCTAATAGCTTAAAGATTTTATCAGAAGCAGCCATACCGTTCATAGCAACGTGGAAGAATGAACCAAGTCTACGCATTGGGATGAAATAATCAGCTGAAAGCAATATGATTGCGACACAGCCAGTCAATGTGATGTTGCCTTTAGCAAAAGCGTGTGACGCCATAATAACACCCAAAGCAGCACCGCCGTATGCAACCAAGTCCATAATTGTGATTGAATTTAATTGCATTACAAGAACTTTCATTGTAATCTTACGGAAGTTTTCTGCTTCTTCGTTCATTACATTGTTCTTGTATTCGTCAGCTTGATAAATTTTTAAAGTTGTAAGTGCTTGTAAGTTTTCAAGGAACGTATCACCGAGTGATGTGTATTGACCCCAATATTTTGAGAAAAGTTTTTTAGCCCATGTTTGAACTGCTGCAATAGCAATAGGAATCATAGGAACACATACTAACAAGATAAATGCAGTAAGTGGGTCAATGAAACAAAGCACAATAAACAATGTTAAAGGTGCAATCATTGAATAGAAAAATTGAGGCAAGTACGCGCCAAAATATGTTTCTAACTGGTCGACACCCTCAACTGCTACTTGTACAGTTTCTGATGTATGCACACTTTCTTTATATGAAGGACCGATTTTTAATAGTTTTTCGTAAATCTTCTTACGCAATAACTTCTTAACAGCGGTTGAAGATAAATAGCCCATTCTAGTTGACGCTATTGTGCAAACATAGCGGACAATCAAAGTAACAACCGCCACAATGCCAAGAATCAACAAATCTTTTTTACCTACCGTTCCCCATTGTAATGAACCCAACAAATACGCAATATCAAACATCAAAGCAATATTTGCTATCAATGAAATCCATTGGAACACTACATTTAAGGCTACATACTTCTTACTCTCGCTCACTACATTTATGAGCCTTTTGTTCATCATCATAAGCAATACCTCTTTTACTTTTAAGTTAGTCTTAGCTAACTCATACGCCACAATTATGACTTTATATGACTGCTATTATAGCACATTGCATCAAAAAAAACACCTACAAAATTTAATTTAACTTTTATGTATAATAATTTATTAAGAATACAGTCTTTTATTTAGAATATAATTTTAAGCCAACTAATAAACAACCATCAATATAAGGAATGTCGTTTTTATTTAAGTAATCTAGCAAGTTATCATCACTGGCACCTGGCTGAATAACAATCATTTTGAATGCTTTTTTACATTCTTGCAAAAGCTTTAAGCCCTTAACTGGATGAATGCACAAATCAATAATATCAATATCTTCTTCAACATCATTTATTGACTCTAATTCCTTGCCAACTGCATACACATTGTAGCCTTTTTCGATTAAACCTTGCTTAATTTTATACGCATACTTTTCTTCATTTAGAGTATCGCCCAAAACCACAAAAGTTTTTTGCTTCATAATTTCTTGCAAATCCATATAAGCACCTCCAAAAATTCTTCTAATATTTTATACCATAATATTTACAAATAATAAATAAACTAATTGTAAATTATAAAGAACTCAATATAAAACAAAGGGATTTATATTTAATTACATCTTAAATGAACCATTTTAACCATTTTGAACATATCACTAACACACATAGAAATTGATGTCATAAACTCAAGTCCCTTTTTATCTGTATGAGTATAATACGGTTCTTCTCTCAAAACTTTACCACCAAATTTATCAGCAACCTCTTGAGCCTTATCAACATAGAAATACATTGACGCTTCTTCGTGACCTACTTGTTTCATATATTTAGACATCTGCTTCATACCGCTACGGTTAACTGTGTCGAACAAAATTTTCACGTGACCATAATTATTTAGCTTTTTGAACAAGCCTACAACTGTCTTTTCATCAAAATAATAGAAAAGTCCGCTAGCTGTAACTAAAATTGGCTCGGTTGGATGATTCTTACGTACTTGTTTAATCCACTCTTTGCCAAAAGCGTCAGCAGAAATACATTTGTCCCTCTCAGTTTCGCCTAAAAGTTCTTAACGATACTTTATAACATCTGGCAAATCGACTTCGTACCAAACTGTTTTGCTGTCATCGTTTCTATAATATGTGTTTCAAGTCCGCAACCAAGCTGAACAATAACGCCATTTGGCTCGCGAACCATAAATTCTTTTATGTATCTATCCATATTAGTCGAGCGCACTGCACTTGCCATAAATGTATATTGAGTTTAAGTATCCTGCCCCTTTATCGTTTTAGGCAAACTTGCTTTAAGTTCTAACGCCTTTTTGTCATATAAAATATTCGGAAAATTTTTGTTCGCATAAATTCTGCCAAGCATTGGCACAAAAGTGTATCTTCAACTGTATTGAAATCAGGCATATTGTTCTCCTTTTTAATCATTATTTATTAGTTTCTACGCTTTTTCTCCCACAAAAATTCAACATGCACCGATGATATTTGTGGAT
>RCNI01001823.1_pt1 | contig 10975 bp, 10 predicted proteins | sample 2041151 | NCBI WGS metagenome assembly RCNI01 (sample SAMN09708214, study PRJNA481090) | feces metagenome | isolation source: feces | place: Antarctica: Albino Rookery
GTTTTAACAATAGTTCCCCCTCCACTTCCACCTTCTGGTCCAATATCTATAATATAATCTGCTGTCTTTATAACATCTAAGTTATGTTCTATTACAACAACAGTATTTCCTTTATCCACAAGTCTATTTAAAACTTCAACCAATTTTTTTACATCATCAAAATGAAGTCCTGTTGTAGGCTCATCCAAAATATATATTGTTTTTCCAGAAGAAACTTTTGAAAGTTCTGTGGCTAACTTTATCCTTTGAGCCTCTCCACCAGAAAGAGTGGTAGCTGGTTGTCCTAGTTTTATATATCCTAGACCAACATCCACTAAAACTTTTAATTTTCTTTCAAGAGATGGAATATTTTTGAAAAATTCATAGGCCTCATTTATACTCATATCCAAAACATCTGATATATTTTTTCCTTTGTAATATACCTCTAATGTTTCTTTATTATATCTTTTTCCATGACAAACATCACACTCAACATAAACATCAGGTAAGAAATTCATCTCTATTTTTAATATTCCAGCTCCCTGACAAGACTCACATCTTCCCCCTTTCACATTAAAAGAGAATCTTCCCTTTTCATACCCTTTTATCTTAGCGTCCTTTGTCTGTGCAAATATATCTCTTATCTCATCAAAAACCTTTGTATAAGTTGCTGGATTTGAACGAGGAGTTCTTCCAATAGGAGTTTGATCTATATCGATTACCTTATCTAAATTTTCTATCCCCTCTATTTTTTTATACTCTAATGGATATAATTTTATCGAGTTGAATTAAGGTGAAAATATTAAATCTTATTAAGGAGGTAAGTGAGTGGATTTTTATAATTTTGAAAATAGAGAGTTAAGACTTCTTAATATCCTAGAGGGCAGTCAGATAGTAAAAGAATCGTATTTAAAAAGTTTATTTTCGGTAAGTTTAAAAACAATAAATAATGATGTAAAAACACTCAATAGTTTATTTAAAGAATTGGCTGTAATTAGACATAATAAAGAATCGTATTCTATGTTTATTATAAATTTGGAAAAATATTTATTGAGAAAAAATGAAATCTATAAATTAAGTATTAATTTTAATAGTGTTAAGACGAGAATATCTTATATTTTTATAAAATTAGCAAGTAATGAAAGTTATATTATGGATGATTTAACTGAAGAAATGTCTATTAGTAAAACTACACTAAATAGCGATATAGCCAAGCTTAAACAAGTTTTAAAACCCTATAAAATTACAATAGAGAGTAAGACAAATAAGGGGATTTGGTTAGCTGGAAGAGAAGTAGATAAAAGATTTTGCCTTATGGAAAATATCTTTAGATATGCGTATAAGGAAAATATTTTTGAAAGTGCAGATGAAGTGGCTATTAGAGAAATTCTTAAAAGATATGAAATTGAAACATCTCTTATAAAATCATTAATGAAATATCTAACTGTATCAATTGATAGATTCCAAGCAGGTTTTTTGGTAGAAATGAATGATAATAAGGAAGAAATTTTGGATAATTATTATATTTCAATAGTAGATGAAATAAGTGCTTATATAAGGGAAAAATATTTGATAGAGCTTCCTGATGAGGAGAAGGCATTTATTTCAATATGTTTTATTACGAGTAATATTAATATTAATATAAAAAAATTGGAAAATAATTTGGAAAACTGTACTGAATATAATAATCTTGTCGACAGTATACTTAAGGAGATAAAGGAAGTATATGGTGTAAATATAGATAGGAAATATGTAAATAAAGAATTTATGTACCATTTGTTTTTTATGATAAAAAGGATTAAGTATGGAATAAGAAGCAGAAATGAGTTAAAAGAAAGAATTAAAGAAAAGTATGTTATTTCTTATAAAATGGCTATTATAGCAAGTAAAACTATAGAAAAAAATTATCGCTATAGAGTTTGTGATGATGAAATTGCCTTTCTTGCGATGTATTTCGAATTATTTGTCAATAATATGAATAGTAAAAAAAGTTTAAATGCACTTTTAATATCTGATTCAAGTAATTTATATAAAAAGTTGATGATTCAAGAAATAAAAAAACAAGAGGGTGGAAATATCGATATTACTCATATAAGTAGTAGTGAAATGGATAGAAATTTTGATGAATATGATTTTGTAATATCTACCATTAGAAAAGACATAGATACTCAAGCTCCTGTAATTTATCAAGATGAAATTTTGGATATATCTTATGTGTGTAGAAGGATAGAAGCACTTAGAGTTTTAGGAAAGGATATTACTCTTGTAAGGGGCTTGGATTCAATAATTATAAGTTCACTTACTGAAGAAACTTTTTACGTTTGTAATAGTAAAAAGACTTATTCTGCAAATTTAAAAGAAGTTTTAAATGATCTTTATGAAAAAGAAATAGTGGATGAGATATTTATAGAGAGTATTAATCAAAGAGCAAAAAATAGTGCATCACTTTTTACAAAAAAGATTGCTGTTCCTCATGCAGTGAATAATTCTTTAGATGATATAGTTATTTCAATGATTGTTGCGGAAAAAGGGACACTAGATTATCCAGAACTTAGATTGATTATACTTTTGGGAATACCTAAAGAGGCAGATAGTAGTAGTCTTCTTGTAAGGCTTTATGAAGAAATAACAACTGTGATTAGAGATGATAAGTTTATAGAAGGAATAAGTAAGCTAGGCGATTATTATAAAGTGGTGGATTATTTTATACATAATTTTAATAATATAAATAATAGTATATAGGTAATTAAAAGGAGGCTTTATTTTGAATATTATTATAATAGGGATACTTTTTATTTTGGCATTTGTATTACAATATGTATTTACATTTATACAAATGAAAAGTTTTAAGCTAAGCTATGGAAAGCTTAGGAGAAAGGGTAGAGTTGTAATTGGCAAGAAAAAAGGAGCTTATAGGGCAGGGGCTATAGTAATGATGGCGATTGATGATAATAATTATATTATTGATGCTGAGTATATGCAAGGAACTACAGTTTTTGCAAGATTTAAGAAACTAAACTCACTAAATGGATATAATATTGAAGAAATTGACTCTGAATTATGTAATAAAAAAGGATTTTCAACTTCATTAAAAAACTCAATTCTTGATGGGGTTACAAATTTTAAAAAAATAATGAATGGTGAAGAAGTGGAAATGCCTAAAAGTCCTTTAGGGAAATTAGCTGACAAGGTAAAAGTGTCTAGTTAGTTTAAAAAATAACTTCGATAATACACACAGGGTGTATAATATAAAAATTTAGGAGGAAAAATTATGGATGTAATAGTAAATTTAGCATCAAGTTTTACAGGTTTATTTGAAGCAGGTGGAAAGGTATTTGTAAGTTGGGTAGTAGGAATAGTTCCAAAGGTTCTTTTATTACTAGTTTTCATGAATGCACTAATAGCATTTATAGGCCCTAAGAAGGTTGAAAAATTTGCAAAAGTTTGTTCAAAAAATGTGATACTGGCATATGGAATATTACCGTTTTTATCAGCATTTATGCTAGCAAATCCAATGGCATTATCAATGGGTAAGTTCCTTCCAGAAAGAATGAAACCGAGTTATTATGCTTCAGCATCATATCATTGCCATACTAATAGTGGTGTTTTCCCTCATATAAATGTAGGTGAAATATTTATATATTTAGGCATAGCAAACGGTATTACAACATTAGGTCTTAATGTATCAGATCTTGCTGTTAGATATATGCTAGTAGGTATTGTAATGAATTTCTTTGCAGGATGGGTTACAGATTTTACAACTAAGTATGTAATGAAGCAGCAAAATATAGAATTAAGCAATGAAATAAGAAATTAGTAAAGTATTATTTGTAATACTGGGAAAAATATTTGAGAGAGGGTTGAAGATATGAGTTATAAAAGTATAAAAGTTTCAAAAGGTCCAGGTGGATTTGGTGGGCCTTTAACAGTAAAGCCACAAGAAGGTAAAGATGTATTATTATATATCACAGGAGGCGGTGCTGAACCTAAGATAGTAGAAAAAATAGTTGAGCTTACAGGTTGTAGGGCAGTGAATGGTTTTAAGAGTGCCGTTCCAGAAGAAGAAATATTTATGGTAATAATAGATTGCGGTGGAACGCTTAGATGTGGTATATATCCACAAAAGAGAATACCTACTATAAATATTATGCCAGTAGGGCCAAGTGGACCACTAGCTAAATTTATAAAGGAAGATATATATGTATCGGCGGTAGGTATAGATGAAATAGAAGCAGTAGATACAGATCAAGAAGTTAAGCCTGTAAAAAATGAAGAAAATGCTCCAAAGAGAGAATTTAAATACAGCGCTGATAAAAAGGTAAGCCAGACTTTAGGAGAAAAGGGAAAAAATTCAATTATACAAAAGATTGGTCTAGGAGCGGGAAAAGTAGTAAATACTCTTTATCAATCAGCTAGAGATGCAGTTTCGTCAATGATTACAACTATACTTCCTTTTATGGCATTTGTTGCTATGTTAATTGGTATAATACAGGAATCAGGATTTGGTGATTGGTTTGCAAAATTACTAACACCACTTGCGGGAAATATCATAGGATTAATAATATTAGGATTTATATGTTCGATTCCGTTTTTATCAGCCCTACTTGGACCAGGAGCTGTTATAGCACAGATAGTAGGTACATTAATAGGTGTGGAAATTGGTAAGGGACATATACCACCAAACCTTGCTTTACCAGCTTTATTTGCAATAAATACTCAGTGTGCATGTGACTTTATACCAGTAGGTCTAGGTCTTGCAGAAGCTGAACCAGAAACTGTAGAGGTCGGAGTTGTATCTGTACTTTATTCAAGATTTATAATAGGTGTTCCAAGAGTTGTAGTAGCTTGGATAGCAAGTTTTGGTCTATATTCTTAAAAAAGATATGTAAGTATTAATATTTGAAAAAAATAAAAAAATTTGGGGTGAAGAAATGAAAATATATGAAAACAAAATAAAAGATATAGGAAGTATGGTAGATGCTTTTGGTAATGAGATGGCAGTTTTATTTGGAGATAATGCTCCAGATACTTTAAAAGATTTTTGTTACACTGTGGATATAAAGGCTGTAGATGGAAAAATCGAAATAGGAGATACTTTGCTAATAGATAAAGAAATATTCTCGATAAAGGCAGTAGGAGAAATTGCACAAAAAAATCTTGAAGCACTTGGTCATTTAACTATTAATTTTACAGGAGATGAAAGTGGTCTTTTACCAGGAGCAATAGTAGTAGAAAAAAAAGATTGTCCAAAGATAAGCCTAGGAACAATAATATCGATTGAAAAATAAAGTTGAATAAAAATAAAGTTGAAAAATACTGGGAGGATAGAGTATGAGTTGGTTAGAGTTAGAGGAAAAAACGGTTATAGTAACTGGGGGAGCATCAGGAATAGGAAAGGCTGTAGTAGATGAATTTTTAAGACAGGGAGCTAATGTTGTAGTAAGTGACCTTACAGAAAAAGAGTCGGATAATCCTAAGCTTTCATATGTAAAGTGTGATGTAACTGATAGAGAAGATGTAAAAAATATGATAAATTTTGCCAAAGAAAAGTATTCTACAATAGATGTATTAGTAAATAATGCAGGTATAAATATACCTTGTTTATTGTGTGATTATGGAGTAGAAGATAGTAAATACGAGCTAAATGATAAAATTTATGATAAAATAATGGATATAAATGTTAAGGGTGTTTACTTATGTTCTCAAGAAGTATCAAGAGTATTTAGAGAAAAAGGTAAGGGTGTAATTATTAATATGTCATCAGAATCAGGTATAGAAGGATCTGAAGGGCAGAGTATATATGCAGCTAGTAAAAATGCAGTAAATTCATTTACTAGATCTTGGTCAAAAGAATTAGGAAAGTATAATATAAGAATAGTAGGAGTTGCACCTGGAATTCTTGAAGCTACTGGTCTTAGAACACTTGCCTATGAAGAAGCCTTGGCTTATACAAGAGGGGTAACTGTTGAAAAGATAAGAGAAGGGTATGTAAGTACCAAAACTACTCCTCTAGGAAGAGATGGTAAACTTAGTGAAGTAGCCGATCTTGTAACATTCCTTTCAAGTGATAGAGCAAGCTATATTCATGGTACAACTATAACTATCGGCGGTGGAAAGACAAGAGGTTAGTAAGTAGTAAAAAAAGTAAAGAGGTGGAAAAATGAAAAAAGCCGTAATATTTGATATGGATGGACTGATGTTTGATACGGAAAAGCTATCTATGGATATGTGGGTATACGCAGCAAAGAAGCAAGATTATGATATGCCTATGGAGGTAGCTTTGAGTATATTGGGTTCAAACAAGGAACAGATATACAGAATATTTAAAGAGTATTTTAAAGATAAGGATAAATTTGATCTAGACAGATATATGGAAGACTATTACAGGTATATGGGTCAACATCTATTTGAAAAAGGCCCAGAAAAAATGTATTATATAGAGGAACTATTAAAGTATCTTAAAGAGAATAATATTCCAGTAGCTGTGGCATCATCGTCTGAAAAAAAATATATCGAAAACAATTTAGAAAAAACAAGTCTAACAGGATATATTGATGAAATTGTTTCAGGAAGCGAAGTTGAAAACAGTAAACCAAATCCAGAAATATTTCTTAAAGCAGCAGATAAACTAGGGGTAAAAGCTGAAGATTGCATAGTTTTAGAGGATTCAAAAAATGGTATTCTAGCGGGGAATAGTGCAAATATGACGGTAATAATGGTTCCAGATCTTTACCAAGCAGAAGAGAGCTTAAAGGAAAAAATTGACTATCTAGTAGAAAATTTATTTGAAGCTCAAAAAGTAATTGAAAAGTTGCTAGTTTCTAGAGAAGTTTAGAGAATATAATTTTACTAGAAAAATTTAAAAAAATGCTATTTTAGTTTATATTTAGAAAAAGTTTTTCAATAAAAAATAAGTGCTTTTAATCAAGATTTATTTTGTAAAAAGCTATATAAAAATTAATTGCAAAATAAAAAGAGATATGTAAAATTTACATATCTCTTTATTTTTTAATTTAAAATTTTTAATAGCCTTGTCGCAAGTAAAGACACTAATATACAACTAAAAATATCTTTTAAAAGTGCAAGTGGGAAGAGACTAGCAAGGCAAGACCAATAGGGAATAGGGTTGTGCAAAATATATTTAAGTAGGGCATATGTATAAAAACTACCTATAAGATAAGTAAGAATCATAGCAAGAATACATCCCATAATTAATTTAATTTTAGCCTCGCTTCCAAATTTTTCCCTAGTAAAACCAGCTATATAGGCAGCAGGTATAAAGGCTAAAAGATAGCCAAAGCTAGGTTTAAGTATATATCCTAGCCCACCTCCCTGAGCAAATACGGGAAATCCTACTAGACCAATTATTAAATAAAGAAGGCAAGATAGGCTAGCAGCTCTTGCTCCCAGTAGTATTCCAGCAAGTAGGACAAAGCTAAATTGTAAAGAAAATACAGTAATGCCTAGGGGAATTCTAATAAAAGCCCCTAGGGCAATTAAGGCTGTAAAAAAAGAAGATAAAATCATTGTTTTCGTATTTAATTTTAATTTTTCCATAATTAACCTCCAAAAATCATATTAGAACACAGTCTAAATAAATCAGAATTTTTTAATTTATTCAAGTTTATCATAGAAAAGACTGTTTGTAAACCTAAAAAAATATACGGTTTACAACTTTGTTAAAAAATTTTAAAGCTAAAAAATACCTAGTAGACACTTAGCCTGACTAGGTATTTTTATATAGCTTAAATTTTTTGGATTCTAGTTAAGTGAGTTTGATATTTCAGTAAAGATTACCCCTAGGCCATAAGCACCTGCATCAGGATAACCGATACTTCTATCTCCTACAGTACCAGCTCTACCCATTCGAGCAGCTATTTTTTCAGTAGCCTTAGCTCCTTTTACAGCGGATCTTGCGCCTTCTTTTAGCATATCTATAATATTACAAGAATTATCTTGTGCTAGTTTAGATAAGCTATCTGCACATGGGGCAAGGGCATCTACTAGAGTTTTGTCTCCTACAACTGCTCCTCTTCCAAAAGATCTTTCACCTGTTTTTTGAACACCTCTTAGGGCAGCTTGCATCATATCTGCAAAGTCTTCTTTAGAGAGTTCTTTTTTAGAAGCAGTAGACTTAGAGGCAAAACGGAAGGCTGATCCCCAGATTGGACCTGAAGCTCCACCACAATATTCCATGATTACCATTGAGCAGGCATCTAAAAATTCTCCAATATCCTTGCTAGAATTTTCCAAGATATCTTCCCATTCACGTTTTAATTGTTTAAATCCTTTTGCAACACTCATACCGAAATCTCCGTCACCAGCATGTGCATCTAACTCACAGAAAGGAATTTCATTTTTTATTATACATTCACTCATCTTATCGACAATAAATTTCATATTATCTAAAGATATTTTATTATTTTCTATTTTTGCATAAGATTTATCCACGCTCATCTCAGGACTTACTTCAAGATTTTGTTGGTCATTAAGTTTCATATTTACATATGCGACACTTTCAACAGGACCGTCAACCTTAAAGGCAGGAGTATTACTTTCAGCATCAATTAAGTCTTTAAGTTCATCATTCATCTTAAGAAGAGATATAGATGCACCAGCCATATCTATACTTGTCATATAGTTGCCAACAAAAGTACGGTAAATCTTAATATTTTTTTCTGAAAGTATACGGCTGGCAGAATTATTTAAAAGATAAAGTTCCTGTAAAGGAGTAGCTCCAAAACCATTTACAAGTAAAGTGGCTTCATCACCAGATTTAAGGTCTAAATCCTTTATTAAAGATGTAATCATTCTTTCAGCCAATTCATCAGCAGAAAGAATTTTTTCTCTTTTTATTCCAGGTTCGCCATGTATACCAACACCGTATTCCATTTCATCGTCAGCTATTTCAAAAGTAGGGCTTCCCTTTGCAGCGACAGTACAAGATGTAAAGGCAAATCCAATACTTCTAACATTGGCTATTGCATTTTCAGCAGCGGCCTTTACCCCAGCTAAGTCTAAACCTTTTTCGGCAGCAGCTCCAGCTACCTTATGAACTAGAACAGTTCCAGCCACACCACGACGACCTACAGTGTATAGACTGTCATTTACAGCTATATCATCGTCAACCTTTACATAGTCTACCTCTATTCCATCTTCTTGGGCAAGATAGGCGGCATTTTTGAAGTTCATCATATCCCCGCTGTAGTTTTTAATTATAAGTAGGCTACCCTTGTCGCTGGCAGTATTTTTAATTGCTTGATATACCTGTATTTGAGATGGAGAGGCAAATACATCTCCACAAACAGCAGCATCTAGCATTCCCTTACCGATAAAGCCAGCATGGGCTGGTTCATGACCGCTTCCACCACCACTTATTAGGCTGACCTTATTTTTATTTATATCTTTTTTCTTTACTATCTTATATTTTTGAACAAACTCAAGTTCTGGATGAGCCATAGCCATACCATTGCACATTTCAATAACAAGAGTTTCTGCTTTGTTAATTATTTTTTTCATTTTTTCTCCTTTATATAAAGTATAAACATTAAGCCGATCTATAATTAATTGAATAAATAGAGGGCTAATAGTCAATGTTTAATACTTTAAAACTATTGTCTACTAAGATAATGTTAGTAGTTAATTAGAAATTTACTTGATAAAGCTGTGAATTATAAAAGTCCAGCCTTGTATTGTCTACCGATTTCATCAGCAGCCTTTATGCAAGCAGCTACATTTTCTACTGTAATTGGGAAAGGCATAGCATGGATAGACTCTTCAGGAATACAAGCCTTTTTAGCAACTTCCATAAGTTCTTCTTCTGAAATAGAGTTTACTCCGATATCTTCAAGACAAATTGGTAGACCTACAGAATTACAGAAATCTAAGACTTCAAGTATTTCTTCCATTGGAGCGTTTTCTAAAGCTAGCTGGCAAAGAGTACCAAAGGCTACTTTTTCCCCGTGGAAATATCCGTGACTTCCTTCTAAGATTGTAAGACCATCATGAATAGCATGGGCAGCAGCTAGACCACCACTTTCAAAACCTAGACCAGAAAGCAAGATGTTAGTTTCTATAATATTTTCTAGGGCAGGAGTAACAAGATTGATGTCACATGCCATTTTAGCCTTTAGACCATCAGAAAGAAGATTTTCATAACAAGCCTTGGCTAGAACAAAGGCTGCATTTGTACCTTTTGCTTCTGAACAAAGACCCTCTCTTACACCACAAGGAAGACCTGCATTTACCTTAGTAAATGATTGAACATTTGCTCTTGCTTCAAAGTAAGTAGATAGGGCATCTCCCATACCAGATACTAGGAAACGAGTAGGAGCCTTTGCTATTACCTTAGTATCTATTAAAACTACACTAGGGCTTTGTTTGAAGTAAGCGTAGTCATCGAAGGCACCATCTGGTGTATATAAAACTGCTGAATGACTTGTAGGAGCATCTGTAGCAGCTATAGTAGGAACTATGATAAGATTTTCTCCTTCAGCTACACACTTGGCAGTATCTATTGCCTTACCACCACCTAGACCAATAGTACAGTCACAATTTTTTTCCTTGGCTAATTTTTGTAGACGCTTAACTTCTTGTCTAGAACATTGGCCACAGAAGTTACTTTCTACAAATTCTATCTTAAATTTATTTTTACTTTCTTCTAATTGATCCTTTACCCTTGCTACATCATCTGGGTGAGCTATTAGTAGGGCTGATTTTCCGTAAGTTTGAACAAAATATCCTAGGTTTAATAATTCGTCTTCACCCTGTACATATTTAGTAGGGCATATTAGTGCTTTTCTCATAAATTACCTCCAAAAAATTAATTTATATATTTTTTTCACCTCAATTTCTGTAAATTTAGGATATTTTTTGCATGATTTTATACCTAAAAATTGGGAAAAAACACCTATTTTTATGGTATTTTTTACTGTTTTTTAACAAAATTTTGTATATATTTTAGTTATAAAAATTTATACAACTTGTTAAGAAAATT
>RCNI01001824.1_pt1 | contig 10973 bp, 8 predicted proteins | sample 2041151 | NCBI WGS metagenome assembly RCNI01 (sample SAMN09708214, study PRJNA481090) | feces metagenome | isolation source: feces | place: Antarctica: Albino Rookery
TCAAATTCATTAATCTTTATTGTTAATTCTTCCATCATAAGCCCCTTTCTTTATTATTTTATAAGCAATCGCAAATTACATTTTTGTAACATCATAATTTTTAATAACTAATTTAACTAAACCTTTGAAACTTTCTTTAACGCGAGTAGTTGTTTCAACTACTTCTTCATGATTTAAACTTTTTTGTAATCCTGCAGCCATATTAGTAATGCATGAAATACCTAAAATGTGTAATCCAGCGTGGTTAGCAATAATAGCTTCTGGTACTGTTGACATTCCTACTGCATCACAACCTAAAACTTGTGCCATACGTACTTCTGCTGGAGTTTCATATGTTGGTCCAGAAAAACCTCCATAAACCCCTTCTTTTAAGTCAATATTTAATTCTTTAGCTGCTTCACGAATAACTTCTTGCCCTTTTTTATCATATGTATCTGACATATCAGGGAATCGTGGTCCAAAGCGGTCATCATTTTTTCCGATTAACGGATTAGTTCCAGTTAAGTTTATATGATCCGTAATCATCATTAAGTCACCAGGTTTAAATGATTTGTTTGACCCACCTGCTGAATTAGTGACTAACATTGTATGAATTCCTAATACTTTCATTAAGCGAGCTGGAAATGTTACTGTTTCCATAGCGTAGCCTTCATAAAAGTGAAAGCGTCCATCCATTACTAATACCATTTTTCCAGATAATTGACCATATACTAAACGTCCAGCATGACCTACCACTGTAGATACAGGAAAATGCGGAATATCTTTATAATCGATTACAATCGCATCTTCAATTTCTGTTGCCAATTCGCCTAATCCTGACCCTAAAATAAGACCCATTTCTGGTTTTGTCATACCTTTTTCAAATAAAAATTCTTTTACTTCTAATAATTGTTCATATTGAGTTGTCATGTTATTCCTCCTGAAAAAATTATCACTTATTATTTTAATTCATCTAAGAAACTTTCACCATTTCCTGTTGATGTAACACCAAAGTTTTCGCAAATCATTGCTCCAATATCTGAGAAATGCCCTTGTGTAAATTGACCATTTCCTTCAAATTTAGGACTAATCGCTAATACTGGAATATATTCTCTTGTGTGATCTGTTCCTGGGAATGTTGGATCATTTCCATGGTCAGCAGTAATGATTAATAAATCATCTTCTTTCATATTTGCCACAATCTCTGGAATACGTGCATCAAATTCTTGTAAAGCATCACGATATCCTTCAACATCACGACGATGTCCAAATAAAGCATCAAAATCTACTAAATTAGTAAAACTCATACCTGTGAAATCTTGTTTTAATACTTCAATTAATTTATCTACCCCATCCATATTATTGGCTGTTCTAACAAACGAAGTAATTCCTTGACCATTAAAGATATCATTAATTTTTCCAATAGCAATAACGTCTTTTCCAGCATCTTTTAAGAAATCTAAAGTTGTTTTTCCAAATGGATCTAAGGCATAATCGTGACGATTAGATGTACGAACAAAAGCTCCTGGTTCACCAACATATGGACGTGCAATAATACGACCAATCATGTATGGATCATCTTTAGTAATTTCACGTGTATATTCACAAATGCGGTATAATTCTTCTAATGGAATAATATCTTCATGTGCTGCAATTTGTAATACTGGATCTGCTGATGTGTAAACAATTAAATCTCCTGTTTCCATTTGATGTTTACCATAATCATCAATAACTTTTGTACCACTATATGGTAAATTACATACAATATTACGTCCTGAAAATTCACTGATTTTATCTAATAATTCTTTAGGAAACCCTTCTGGAAATACACGGAATGGTGTTTGAATGTTTAATCCCATTAACTCCCAATGTCCTGTCATTGTATCTTTACCAACTGAAACTTCTTCTAATTTAGTATAGTATCCTTTAGCTTCTTCCACAGGCGGTACTGTTTTTAAAGGTGCAATATTCCCTAAACCATACGCTTGCATATTTGGTACTTCTAACCCTACTTTTTCTGAAATATGTCCTAATGTATGTGAGCCAGCATCATTAAATTTTGCTGCATCAGGTGCTTCACCAATTCCTACTGAATCCATTACTACTACATGTATTCTATTAAATTTCATTTTTATATCCTCCTAAATTTATTTTTTAGCTCTTGGATGAGTTTGATTATAAACCTCTCTTTTTCGTTCACCAGTAATCTGGGTGTAAATTTCAGTGGTTGTTATATTAGCATGCCCTAATAATTCTTGTACCACTCGTAAATCTGCTCCTCTTTCTAAAATATGCGTTGCAAACGAATGTCGTAACGTATGTGGCGAAACATTTGAAGTAATCCCTGCTTCTTGTACCATTTTCTTTAAAATTTTCCATATTCCTTGTCTAGTAAACTGTTTACCTCTTTGGTTCAAAAAAACATGCGTTTCTTCAATAGTTTCTTTTTCTAATAATGGTCTAGCATGGGTCAAATACATATCCAACCAATAACTAGCTTCATCCCCAATAGGAATAAGACGTTGCTTATTTCCTTTACCTATTGTTTGAATAAACCCTAAATCTAAATGTAAATCAGACAAAGTTAAATCTACTAATTCTGTTACACGTAATCCAGTCGCATACATTACTTCTAACATCGTTTTATTTCGTAATGATGGTGCATCTATTGGTGGTTTACTATCAAGTAATTTATCAATTTCTTCCATCGTCAATGCTTTAGGTAAAGTTTTTTTCTTTTTAGGTAATTTTACACTAATCATTGGATTTATATCAATTTTATTTTCATCTAACAAAAATTGATAAAAATGTCTTAAACAACTAATCATTCTACTCACTGAACTACTAGCATAATCTTCATTCTTTAATTTCTGTAAATACAAAATAACCGTTTCTGATGTCGTTGTTGAAATATCACTTATATTTTGACTTTTTAAAAAATCAACATACTTCGCTAAGTCACGTTCATAACTCTGAACCGTATTCTTACTCAATCCTTCAACTAATAAAGAATAACTAAATTCTTCTATTAACTGTTTCGTCATCATTCTCATCCCTTACGATTTTGTTGACAATTTTTGCAAATTCCTTGGAACGTTAACTGATGATCTTGAACAATAAATTCAAAATTCCGTTCAATTTCATGTTCAACTTCTTCTAATAAATCTTCTTCTATTTCTTCAATCTTACCACATTGAACACATTCTAAATGATGGTGAAAATGATGATCTTTGCTTTTTTGCAAATCATAACGTGATAATCCATCTTCAAAAATAACTTTATGCGTAAGATGTAAATCCGTTAAAATCTCTAATGTACGATACACTGTCGCTAAACCAATTTCAGGTACTCTTTGTTTCACAAGTACGTAAATTTCTTCAGCACTCAAATGTTCATCATCTTTATCTAATAACATTCTAACAGTTGCTTCTCTTTGAGGTGTTAATTTATACCCTGCCTGTTGCAAGGTATTTTTGATATCATCAATTGTTAAATCCCTCATCATCTTTATTCTTGCGCTTCTCTTTCTTCAACTTCTTGTTCTTCTACCAATTGTTCTAAAGCTGTTTTAGTCATTGAAATACAACCATCTATTTGCTCAATTTGTCTAGCTTTCAATAACGATCCTAACGCTCGTTTAAATTGTCCTTTACTAATTCCAAAAACTTCTTTAATAGCTTCTGGACTAGATTTATCACCATAAGGCATCATATGTGTTGGTGAATTTTTAAGCATCATTAAAATCATTTGTGCATCATCTGAAATAGCCTCATGCGCCCTAGGTCGAGTCGAAACATTTAATGTTCCATCAGGCTTAACTCCAATAACACGTACAGCTAGTTTTTCACCTAATGTTGGTTCATAAAAACGTTCTGATGGATGTAAAAAACAAATAAACCCGTCATCTGTAATTAATTGTGTACCAGCTAATTTTAATCGAAAAACTGTTGCTTGTTTATCTTTATTTAATTCATATTCCGTCGCACGATGCGATAAAGCTTTAATACGAGTATCTTCTGCTAAAGTCGCCCACATACGTTCTTTTTTATCTACGATTAATGTTGTATATAATTGGTTGCCTTTTTTAGGCCATAAGGATGTAAGTGTTGGTAATTCATCTAAAGAAATCACAACATCTTTATCCGGCAATCCGATATCTACAAAAACACCTAAATCTTTTCGTACTTCGGTAACCCTCACCCACCCATAATGATCTTGATTCACCTGAGGAATATCAAGAGTCATCATCTTTCTTTTTGAACTATTTTCATATACAAATCCTTCTACCACGGATCCTATCGTTAGTTCTGATGTATTTTCAGCTTTAGGCAATTGATATGTCTGACCATTTTTTTGAACAAAAAACGCTTTTTCATTCTCATCAGTAACCATCGCCTGAATAACTGTTGCTAAATCACTCTTCATAAAATCCTCCTTTCATATCTATAAATATACACTACTCTATTTTATCATATTTATTATAAAATTAAACTAATTGTGCCGTTTATAGTAATAAAAATATTCATTTATTTCAACTTTTTTTTAGAGATTATTCCTCTTTATGTTTTTTAAGTTATTTTCATTGTAATAATTGATATATTTTGGCTTTGTAGTTTATATCTTCAAACATAGAGTATAGCATACTATACCATAAGCAACAAACTTATGACGAATTTTTCAATAGTACTTTACTAAGATTATCCTGTTACTATACATTATTTCGACATATTTTACTGATGCTACATATGCTTTTTATAAAAAAAACTCAATTAATCGCATCACACAATTAATTGAGCTTCATTTTTTTAGTCATTCATTATAATGACTGAACTTTCATCATATTAGTTGAACCTTTTTTACCAATTGGAACGCCAGCAGTAACGATTGTTACATCTCCTTTTTCACCAAATCCATGTTTTAATGCTTCTTCTTGAGCACATTCAAAAATAGCATCTGTCGAAGGTAATTTTTCAACAACAACTGGGTGAACACCTGATACTAATGATAATCCACGAGCTGCACGAGGATTAAATGTTAACGTTAAGATATCCGCATTTGGACGGAATTTAGCAATCATTTTTGCTGTATAGCCAGATTCTGTCGCTGCTATAATCGTTTTAACTTTTAAATTTTTAGCTGTATGTGCTACTGAACGAGCAATCGCTTCAGCCACATCCGTTGCATCTAATGTTTGTAATTTGAATTTTTCATTTGGTTTTAATTCACGTTCTGTACGGATACAAATATTAGCCATTGTTCTAACTGCTTCTACTGGATAATCCCCTGCAGCAGATTCGCCAGATAACATAACTGCATCGGTTCCATCAAAGATTGCATTAGCTACGTCCCCAGCTTCCGCACGAGTAGGTCGTGGATTACGTTGCATAGAATCTAACATTTGAGTTGCAGTAATAACAGGTTTTCCTAAAGCATTACATTTAGCAATTAATGATTTTTGTACAATTGGTACTTCTTCAGCTGGTATTTCAACCCCCATATCACCACGTGCAATCATTAATCCATCAGCTAATGCTAAAATTTCATCAATATTATCAATACCTTCTTGATTTTCAATTTTTGGAATAATTTGAATATGTTCTGCATTATGAGCCGCTAATAATTCTTTGATTTCTTTAACATCTGATGGGCGACGAACAAAGCTTGCAGCAATATAATCAACATCTTGTTCGATACCAAAAATAATATCATTTTTATCTTTTTCAGTAATTCCTGGTAAGTTTGTACTCACTCCAGGCACATTAACACCTTTTTTATTTTTTAAGATTCCACTATTTTTAACACTTGTAACAATTTCTTGTTGTTCTAAATCAATTTCTGTTACTTCTAATCCAATTAATCCATCATCTAATAAAATAGTTGACCCAATTTTTACATCATTAATTAATTGTGGATATGTAATTGAGAATCTTTCTTTTGTTCCTAATACTTCATTCATTGCCACACGAACAACATCGCCAGTTTCAAACTGTAGCATTCCATCAGCCATATCATGTGTACGAATTTCTGGGCCTTTAGTATCTAATAATATTGCGATTATTTTTCCTGTTTCTTCAGAAATTTCGCGGATTGTTTTAATACGTGCTGCATGTTCTTCAAAATCTCCATGTGAAAAATTTAAACGAGCAACATTCATTCCTTCTGCAACTAATTGTGATAAAACCTCTTTTTTCTCACTTGCTGGTCCGATAGTACAAACAATTTTTGTTTTTTTCATTACGGTAAAATCCCCTTTTTAGTAATTTTGTTATCTATAATCATTAATCATTCTATCGATTTAGAATGAAATTTCTTTATTTAAAGTGTATAAATCTAAATTTGGAACATGTTTTCCATTTTCTAACGTATCAACAATGTCATTATAAATAATTTTCCCATTACGAATACCTACACATACACCACCAATATCTTCTTTAAGTAAATCGATTGCTTTTGCACCAAATCTACTTGCTAAAACACGGTCACGTGCTGTTGGTGAACCGCCACGTTGAACATGGCCTAAAACAGTTACACGAGTATCAGATTCTGGATCAAATTTACGCAATTCTTCTTTTAATTCAGTACCAGTCATCACACCTTCTGCTAAAACGATAATTGTATGCTTTTTGCCATTTTTACGTCCCACTTTAATGGTTTCACTAATTTCTTCGATACGAAAATCGTGTTCTGGAATGATGATTTGTTCTGCACCAGTACCAATTCCTGTCCACAAAGCAATATCTCCTGCATTGCGTCCCATAACTTCAACAATAAAAGTACGCATATGACTAGATGCTGTATCACGTAAACGGTCAATTGATTCTAACACTGTATTAATCGCTGTATCAAATCCAATAGTATAATCTGTTCCTGGAATATCATTATCAATGGTTCCTGGTACTCCTACCGTTGGGAATCCTAATTTCGTTAAAGCAACTGCGCCTTGATAACTACCATCTCCCCCAATAACTACTAAGCCTTCAATACCGAATTTTTTTAGTTGTTCAATCCCTTTTTCTTGACCTTCTCGTTTTGCAAACTCAGGATAACGTGCTGAATATAAGCATGTTCCTCCACGCCCTACAATATCCCCTACATCTTCTGCTGATAAACGACGAATATCACCAGCAACTAAGCCAGCATATCCATAATTAATGCCATATACTTCGAAACCTTCATAAATTCCTTTACGAACGATTGCACGAATTGCTGCATTCATACCTGGTGCGTCTCCACCACTTGTTAACACTGCGATACGTTTCATAGAATCCACCTCTTCAAATTTATTTCTATCGGACTTTCATCCACATCCATTGTAATTTTACCACTTTTTTTTAAAAAAGTCTTCATTTTTACATTCTGTAAACGATTTCAGAAAACGTATTTATTTAATAATTTTAACATTTTCTATACCAATTATGTTTTGTAATTCATAAATAGAAAGGCTACTAATTTTAATTCCCCTTAACAAATTAGGTTTTATGACCTTTTTCTCTCTATCTAGATAGAAAAATACTGGGGTATATCCTGGATATTCTTGGATAACTTTATTTATCTTATTCATCGTTTGTTGATTATAATTTTTCTCTTCAATTTTCAAGTAACATTTTTTCTTACTTTCAAGCCACCGTTCACGAAATGTCTCTATTGATAATACTTGTTTTATTTGAATTTGCCATTCATTTGTTTTATTTTTTGATACTTTTCCTATGATATTTACTAATGTTTTTTCTTCTAATAATTGATAATATTTCGGATAATCTCCTTGAAATAAAACTAATCTGATAGAACCGGTAGCATCTTGAATAGTTGCAAAAGCCATTGGTTCTCCTTTTTTAGTACGTATTCGCTTGACAGATGTGAGTACTCCTAATATGCTCACATTTTTTGGTTCGTAAATATCGTTAATATTTTGAACAATTCCTGCATCATAAGCTTCAATATATTCCTCAGTTGGATGTGCTGATATCGGATATCCTAAATAGTCGATTTCTTTGTCTAACTTTTCTAATAAAGAATATTCATCGCATACTTCCATTTTAGGAAATAATTCATCCGTTACATCTAAAACTAAATTTTCCCCATGAAGTTTGACACTTGCTATCATACCGGACATTGAAGCTATTAACGTCGCTCTTGTTTCTCCAAAAGAATCCAATGCCCCTACATAAATTAACGAGCTAATAATATCTTCACGACAATATTTTTTGCCTAATCTAAAACAAAAATCCATAAAATTGCGATATTCTCCATAGTTTGCTCGATTTTGAATAATATGCATCATAGCATCTTTTCTTAATCCTTTAATAGCACCTAATCCTGTTATAATTCCTGCTTCGCTCACTGTAAAATCAATCACACTTGTTTGAACAGATGGCGGTAATACGATAACACCTGCCCGTTTTGCTTCAGTTAAATAATCTTGCGCTTTACTTGAACTAGCATTCATCGATTTTAATAAGGCTGCAAAAAAGGCGCTAGGATAATTTGCCTTCAAGTAAGCTAATTGATAAGCCAGTAATGAATAGGCATAAGCATGAGATTTATTAAATCCATAATTAGCAAAACGTGCAATATAGCTATAAATTTCAATCGCTATATTTTCTTCATAGCCTAATCTTTTAGCCCCTTCAATAAAATGATTTTTTTCCTGTTCAATATCTTCTATTTTTTTCTTACCAATAGCCCGACGCAATATATCAGCCTCACCTAAAGTAAACCCACCAAATGTATACGCCACTTGTAAAACTTGCTCTTGATACACCATTACACCATAAGTACTTTCTAAAATGGGAGCTAAATCAGGATGAATATAATTGATACCTTCTTTATGATTTTTTCGTTTTATAAAAGTATCAATTTGTTCCATCGGTCCTGGACGATATAAGGCATTAACTGCTACAATATCATCTAAACTAGTTGGTTTTAGTCGTTTTAAAACTTGTTTAATACCATCTGATTCAAATTGAAAAATACCATTTGTATATGCTTTTCTAAAAAGTTCTAATGTTTTTTCATCTTTTAAGTTGATATGATAAATATTAATAGATTCATGGTTCATTTTTTTTATAAATTGCAAAGCATCATATAATATCGTTAAATTTTTCAAACCTAATAAATCCATTTTTAATAATCCTATTTTTTCAACATCATCCTTAGCATACTGAGTAATCGGGAACTCTCCCTCACGATAAATTAATGGAACATTTTCTATTAAAGGAATGTCACTAATAACTACACCAGCCGCATTCGTTGACATATGTCGTGGTAATCCTTCTATTTTAAGTGCCGTTTGATAAATCAATTGATTTCTAGGCGATCGGTCTACTAATTCTCTTAACCCGCGTGATTCTTGATACGCATTAGTTAATTTTATTTTTTGCTGATTTGGTATAGCCTTTGACCACTGGGACATTTCTTGAACAGATAACCCCATCACACGACCAACATCTCGCAATGCTTGTTTCGCTGCAAATGTACCAAAAGTAGCAATTTGCGCAACATGAGATTGACCATATTTTTCTAAAACGTACTGTAAAACCAATTCTCGTTTTGTATCTGGAATATCCAAATCAATGTCTGGCATGGTAAAACGTTCATGATTTAAAAAGCGTTCAAAAATCAAGCCATTATTAATTGGGTCTACTTGAGTAATATCTAGCACATAAGCAACTAATGATCCTGCTGCAGAACCACGCCCTGGTCCTATTTGAATGTCTACTTTATGAGCATAAGATACAATATCCCATACTATTAGAAAATAATCTGAAAAACCCATATCTTCGATAACAGTTAATTCATAATTTAACCGTTCTTCATATATAGGATTATTCGCTTCCCCTCGTTTTGCTAAACCTTTTTGACAGAGTTCTTTTAAGTATACATTACTCGAATAGCCATTTGGTACACGATATTTTGGTAATAATTGCCTATCAGTATCAATTTCCACTGATAAATCTGTTATAAACTCTAATTGATTTGCTATTAATTCTCCAGCTTTCCTTTCAACAAACATTCTCTGCATTGCATAAGTTTCATGTAAATAATATGGACCAGTTATTTCTGAAGCATAATTTTGCAATTGTTCTCCTTGATTAATCGCTTCTAATATTCGCCAACTAAAATCATCTTCTGTATATAAATAATAACTAACTTGATGCGCAATTAAGGTGATATTACTTTGATTAGCTATCGATTGAACCGCTTGATACGAACCGGACTCTACTTGCTGAATCCCAATTCCTAAGGCTAATTCAACTATTGGAAATGTATCCCGAATTTTTATGAAAAATTGTTCTAAAATATCTGGTTGGTCAATATATCGAAGCCATTCGGAATCTTTATATGGTAATAATACTTTAAGATTACTGTGCTGTTTATTCATTTCTTCTATAAAATCAATATGATAACCTTTTTGTTGATAGATTGTGCTTAATTTTATTAAACTATAATAACCAGCTTTATTTTTTGCATAAACAATAAATGGCTGAGAATATCCTTGATTCACACTACTAGGCATGATAAATTCACAACCAATAATCGGCTTAATAGTATTTTTTTTACATGTTTGATAAAATTCTAAAGCACCATGCATAACCCCTTGATCCGTTAATGCCAATGCATCATATCCTAATTTTTTTCCTAACTTCACATATTCTTCAATTGCAATAGTACTTTTTAATAATGAATAGGCACTTGCAACCTGTAATGTTACAAAATTCATATACAAGCCTCCTTTCTTAGCATCATCCGTATGTTCATTATAGCCTTTCTGCTAATAATACACAATTCTTTCAAAAGAATGAATACTTCTTCTCTTCCGCTCCCTTTATCTTCATATATTCATGTGTCAAACATGGATTAGATTCCACCTTCTTAAACATCATTTCTTTTACATACCGTTATTTTTTATAATTGACAACATTCTAGTGACAATGCTATCCTATTAATGCAATAGCGGCTATGGCGGAATGGCAGACGCGCTATCTTGAGGGGGT
>RCNI01001826.1_pt1 | contig 10954 bp, 9 predicted proteins | sample 2041151 | NCBI WGS metagenome assembly RCNI01 (sample SAMN09708214, study PRJNA481090) | feces metagenome | isolation source: feces | place: Antarctica: Albino Rookery
ATTTCATTCGCATGAACATGGGCCTTGATGCCAAGGCCCCGGTACAGGTATCCAATTTCATCGGTGACGGACTGGATCTCTGTAAGGAGCTGGGGTTTGAAGGTGCGCTGCTCATCGGGCATGTGGGAAAGCTGGTCAAAATCGGCGGTGGCATGCTGAACACCCATTCCAAATACGGCGACTGCCGTATGGAAATTCTGGCGGCCCATGCCGGTGCAGCCGGATTGCCGCCCCGGCAAATCGCAGAAATTTTAGAGTGTGCAACCTGTGACGATGCCATTCGTATTTTAAAGGAAGCAGGGCTGGACCAAAAAGCCCTGGAAACTCTTACGGAGCGCATTGCCTTTCACTTACAGCATCGAGGCGGCGAAAATTTGCAGACAGGGGCCATTTTCTTTTCCAAAGAATATGGCATTCTTGGAAAAAGCCGCCGGGCCGATGAATTATTAAAACATATATTGGAGGATTTATAATATGGTGCATTTTGTTGGTGCCGGCAGCGGTGCGGTTGATTTGATCACCGTCCGGGGCGCACGGCTTTTAGGAGAAGCGGACGTGGTGATTTATGCCGGTTCTCTTGTAAACCCGGAGGTTTTAAACTACACAAATCCTCACTGCAAAATCTACGACAGCGCAAAAATGACCTTGGAAGAGGTAATCGCCGCCATTAAAAAGGCAGAGGCCGCCGGAAAAACCACCGTTCGGCTGCACACCGGCGACTCCAGCATCTACGGGGCAGTCCGGGAACAGTTCGACGAGCTGGAAAAACTGGGCATTGCTTATGATGTCTGTCCCGGTGTCAGCTCCTTCTGCGGTGCGGCCTCCTCTTTAAAAGCAGAGTATACCCTGCCCGATGTCAGCCAGACCGTGATCATCACCCGCACCCCGGGCCGTACCCCGGTACCGGAACGGGAGTCCATCCGCTCTCTTGCCTCCCACCGGGCAACCATGGTTCTGTTTCTCAGCACCTCTCTGACGGAGACCTTGCAAAAAGAACTTTTAGCCGGAGGCTACCCCGAAAGCACCCCCGTTGCGGTGGTATATAAAGCCACCTGGCCCGATGAGAAGATTTTCAGATGCACTGTGGATACGCTCCACAGGACCGTAACCGAAAACGGTCTTACCAAAACATCTCTCATTATCGTGGGTAACTGCATGGGCGATGAATACATGCGGTCTCTGCTGTACCATCCCGGCTTCACAACGGAATTCCGTGAGGCCACCCAATGAAAATAGCCATTTTTGCCTACAGTCGGCAAGGCTGCAGCACCGCTTGCAGAGTGCAGAAATTCTTTTCCCGGGAACAGGTTTGCTGCTATACGGTGGAGCGCTTTCGGGATTCGGGCTTTTCTATGATAGAAAGTCCCGCCGACGCATTTTACGGCTCCCTTTTTAAGGACTGCCAAATTCTGGTGTTCATCGGCTCCTGCGGCATTGCCGTCCGGCAGATTGCCCCCTATGTAAAGAGCAAGCAGACAGACCCGGCTGTTCTGGTCATTGACGAGCTGGCATCCTTTGTCATTCCACTGCTCAGCGGTCATATTGGCGGTGCCAACCATTGGGCAGTGAAACTTTCCGAAGCTTTGAGGGCCACCCCGGTAGTCACCACTGCCACGGACATTCACCATAAATTCTCCGTAGATGCCTGGGCCGTCAAAAACGGCTACCGCATCAGCAGCCTTTCCTATGCAAAAGCGGTTTCTGCCCAAATATTGGAACGGGATATCCCCCTGGTTTCTGATTTTCCTGTTGTCACCGACTGCCCTCCCGGCGTCACCTTGGGGCAATGGGGAGATGTGGGCATTTGCATCAGCTATAGGGAAACAGAGCCTTTTGAAAAGACGCTGCGTCTCATTCCACCCATATTGCATCTGGGGATCGGATGCCGCAAAGGCACGTCTGCAGATGCCATTGAAAACGCAGTTTTTCTTGTTTTAAAAGAGCATCATATTGACATTCGGGCAATCAAATGTGCCGCATCCATCGATTTAAAGGCCCATGAGCAGGGACTTCTGGAATTTTGCAGAAGCCACGCGCTTCCGGTCGCCTTTTACTCTGCAGAGGCCCTTTCTCAGGTGCAGGGAGATTTCACTGCCTCCCGGTTTGTGTCCCAGGTCACAGGCGTTGACAATGTATGTGAGCGTGCCGCACAGATGGGCGCCGATCAATTAATTGTGAAAAAGACCGCCCGCAACGGCGTTACCGTTGCGCTGGCGGCAGAAAATTTGGAGGTAAAATTTGGGTAAGGTAATTATTGTGGGCATCGGCCCCGGAAATTATGAAAATATGACCGTGCGTGCAGACCGTGCGCTGGCAGGCTGTGATACGATTATCGGCTACCATGTGTATGTGGATCTGGTGAAAGATCAGTATCCCAATAAACAGTATCTGTCCACCCCCATGACGAAAGAAACCCAGCGATGCCAGATGGCACTGGATGCCGCCAAAGAGGGGCATACGGTTGCTATGGTCTGCTCCGGCGACAGCGGAATTTACGGCATGGCGGCACTCATTTATGAACTGAGAGGCGAAAGCGCAGAGCCGGAAATCGAAGTGGTTCCGGGTCTGACTGCCGCATGCAGCGGCGGTGCACTGCTGGGTGCGCCACTGACCCATGACTTTGCGGTGATCAGCCTCAGCGACCGTCTTACAAGCTGGGAGAAGATCGAAGCCCGTCTGGAAGCTGCTGCCAAATCCGATCTGTCCATTGTCCTGTATAACCCCTCCAGCCACGGAAGACCCGATCACCTGCGCAAAGCCTGCGAAATTCTGCTTCGCACCCTGCCTCAAGAGCGTCCCTGCGGCGTCGCACAGTTTATCGGAAGAGAGGGCGAAAATTATCAGCTGATGACCTTAGGCCAGCTGAAAGATACCAAAGTGGACATGTTCAGCACCGTGTTTATCGGAAACGCCATGACAAAGAAAATTGGAAATCACCTGATAACACCGAGAGGATACAAAGATGTATAACATTTGTGTGTTTGCAGGAACCACGGAAGGCCGAGAGCTGATTGAATTTTTAGTGACACAGCCCCTTAAGGTCACCGGCTGTGTGGCAACGGAATACGGCGAAACACTGCTGCACCCGGCAGAGAATCTGACTGTCTCCGCCACCCGGCTGACCTATGAGGACATGGTCTGCCTGTTCTTAAAAAACAAATTTGATCTAGTGGTGGATGCCACCCATCCCTATGCCCCGGTGGTGACGGAAAACATCTCCCAGGCCTGTGCTGCCACCGCAACCGATTATCTGCGGTTGCTCCGGGATGGAAACGGCACCCCGGAGGATGCGGTTTTTGTGCCGGACATTGCCGGTGCTGTTGCCTATCTCAACACCACAAGCGGAAACATTCTGCTTACAACCGGCAGCAAGGAGCTTTCCTCCTACGCAGAAATCCGGGATTTTGCAGAACGTGTCTATGCCCGGGTTCTGCCTATGGCAGAGTCGCTGCGGCTGTGTGAAGCGGTGGCACTGCCTCCCTCCCATATTCTTGCCATGCAAGGCCCGTTCTCCCAGGAAATGAACACTGCCATGCTGAAGACGGTATCTGCAAAGTTTATGGTCACCAAGGAATCCGGCACCAACGGCGGTTTTGACCAGAAGTATGCCGCCGCCCGTCAGTCCGGTGCCAAGCTAGTGGTCATCGGAAGACCTCCGCAGAAAGAGGGATTAGATTATGCCCAGGTGATTTCTGAGCTTTGCCGCCGCTTTGGCTGCAAGGTAACCCCCAGGGTAACCATCGTGGGCATCGGCCCCGGCAGCCGGGAAACCATGACCGAGCAGGTGCGCAGCGCCTTGCGAGAAGCCGACTGTGTCATTGGCGCCAAGCGGATGCTGGAAGCTGCCGCCGATTCGGTGAAATGCACTTGGGATGCCATTGCCCCGGATGCCATTGCCCGGTATATTCACGAAAATCCCCAGTATGGAACATTTGCCGTTGCCATGTCCGGAGATGTTGGTTTTTACAGCGGTACAAAAAAGCTTCTGCCTCTGCTGCAGGACTGCCATGTGGAAATTCTGCCGGGTCTTAGCTCCCTTGCCTACTTATGCGCCCGGCTGGGTACTTCTTATGAAGATGTATACCCGGTAAGCCTTCACGGACGTGACCACGATATTTTGGCCGATCTGCGCACCCATAACCGGGTATTTGTACTGGTGGGCGGCGAAAACGGCATGGGAAATCTCTGCAAGCAGCTCACGGCAGCAGGTTTTGGGGCAGCATATGTAAGTGCGGCCCAACGCCTCAGCTATCCGGACGAAAAAATCATTGTGGGTACCGCCCGGGAGCTTTCCTCGCAAACCTTTGACAGTCTCAGCGTTGCACTGATCGAAACGAAGGCCCACGGCCCGGTTGTCACCCACGGGCTTCCGGACGATGTCTTTCAGCGTGGATCCGGCGCAGACGGCGTAGTGCCCATGACAAAGTGCGAAGTCCGCTCTGTCTGCCTTTCCAAATTGCAGCTGCGCAGCGACAGTATCTGCTGGGATGTGGGCGCAGGCACCGGATCGGTTGCCATTGAGATGGCTCTGCAGGCTCCAAAGGGGCAGGTGTATGCCATTGAGCGAAAAGATGCGGCAATCGAGCTTCTGAAGGAAAACAAAGCCCACTTTGGTGTCCGCAACCTTACTGCCGTGCCAGGAATTGCGCCGGATGCCTGCGCAGATTTGCCTGCACCCACCCATGTGTTTATCGGCGGAAGCGCCGGAAATATGAAGGAAATCCTTACCCTCATCCTACAGAAAAGCCCCCATGTGCGCATTGTGGCAACGGCAATTGCTCTGGAATCTGCAGCGGAGCTTACCGGCTGTCTGAAGACATTTCCCTTCACGGAAACAGAGGTGGTTTCATTAACCGTGGCCCGAGACCGAAAGGCCGGCAGCTATCACCTTATGACAGGTCAGAATCCCATTTATATCTTTACCATGCAGACAGGGGGGGATGCCCTATGAAATGGTCTGCCTTCGCCCTGCTCATAGGATACGGAATCGATCTTTTGGTGGGTGATCCCCACAGCATTCCCCATCCTGTTGTGCTGATTGGAAAACTGATTTCCTGTCTGGAACGCATACTGCGAAAGGTATTTCCCAAGACCGTCAGAGGTGAAAACATTGCAGGAGGCATTCTCTGGATTCTGGTTGTCACCATTTCTACCGCCGTCCCCCTGGGGATTCTGTGGCTCTGTCACAGAATCAGTCCCTGGCTGAGACTGGCCTTTGAGAGCATCATGTGCTGGCAGATTCTGGCGACCAAATCCCTCCGGGATGAGAGCATGAAGGTTTACAGGGCCTTGAAGACCGGAGACATCCAAAAGTCCCGGTATGCCGTATCCATGATTGTGGGACGGGACACCGCAGAACTGGATGAGGCCGCCATTACCCGTGCCACCGTGGAGACCGTTGCGGAAAACACCTCCGACGGCATTGTGGCACCTCTGCTTTGTTTGGCAGTGGGCGGTGCGCCTTTTGGCTTCTTTTACAAGGCAGTCAACACCATGGATTCTATGCTTGGCTATGTGGAACCTCCCTATAAGAATATCGGTCTCGTTCCTGCCAAGATGGATGATATTATGAATTTCATCCCGGCTCGGCTGTCTGCCTTTATGATGCTTGCCGCCGGATGGCTGCTCAAGCTGGATGTCAAAAACGGCTGGAAGATCTTCCGGCGGGATCGCTTTTGTCATGCAAGCCCCAACTCCGCCCAGACGGAATCTGTCTGCGCAGGCCTTCTGGGTCTGCGTCTGGCAGGTGATGCTTACTATCACGGTGTCCTGCACAAAAAAGAGTACATCGGCGACGAACAGCGTCCCATTTCCCTTGCGGATATTCCCCGCTCCTGTCAGCTTCTTTACGGCACTGCCGCCGTAGCTTTGATTTTCTGCCTTGCCATCAAATTTCTCATTTTGGGAGTTCTATAAATGCTGTACGAGACCATTAACCCACACGGCGGCGATATCTACGCAGAACCCATTGCGCTGGATTATTCCGCCAACACCAACCCCTTCGGCACGCCCCAAGCCATCCTTGATGCCGTCCAGAATGCACTGCCCCAGATGCACCGCTACCCGGATCCTTACTGCCGGAAGCTGGTGCAGGCAATCGGGGATTTTGAAGGTGTCAGAAAAGACTGGCTTCTATGCGGAAACGGCGCCGCCGAACTGATTTACGCCTATATCGATGTAGAGCCCGTGTCATTCCACAGAAACCACTACTGCATCGATATCACATTCTACTATCGTATTCTGGCAGATACCGTATCCGGCTGTGCACGCCCTGCCACTCTGTGCGGCCTTGCCGTATTCTCCAAACGGGCCATTCTCTGCGGTGAAGACAGCAGCGCAAAAATCTTCACCAGCGACACCGTTCTGGGTAATATGGATGGCTTTACCCGCCGTTCCTTCAACCATCCTACTGCCGTTGTGGAGGTACTGGACCCCATAATCCTTTCCTCCAAAGTTCGGGATGTCTGCGAATGCTCCTGCTCTGACGGGAACATTGGACAGCTGCCGGAAGGAATTCAGAAAGCCTTTGAAGAAGAACTGGTGCTCTCCGGAGAAAAACGCCGTCTCTATGTAACCTTGGGACAGTTCTCTATCATTCGTCTGGAACGGGATGTGCAGCTGGTAGTTCCCACGCTAGAATGTGGCCTTCCCACCAAGGAGTGCTGCGACAATCCCGGCTACGGCGAAGATCCCTGCGAAATGTTCTCGCGCATCGAATTCCCTGCCCGGGAATTCTTCCCGAAGGGCTGTGCCGGACCTGATTGCGGCGGCCACTGTCCTTGCGATGATAGCTGCGGCTACCGAACAACCTGCGAAAAGGACTAAATAAAAGAAGTGAGTCTGACACAGTTTTGTGTCAGACTCACTTTGTATCAATCGATTGTTTCTCCTCTGAGAAGCTTCCACGCCAGTGTGCCGTTTTGCGCGGCTTGGCTGCGCATACGGCCTATGACATCATTTTCAACCGCATTGTTTGCCATGGCGTTATCAATGCATCGGCACAGCGATTCTGTGCTGATTTTTTCCAGGTCAATATAATTTTTCTGTCCCAGATAGTCCATATATCCCTTAACTTTGGGATCGTACACGATTCCCGCCACAGGAATCTTCTGGCCGGTAGCAAAAATCAGAGCATGAAGCCGCATAGAAACCACCAGTTTCATGTCTTTCATCAACGCACAAGCCAGGTCGCTGTCTTCCATAACAGGAAGTACCACTTTGGGGCATCGAACCAATTCCACTATCTGCTGTGTAATGTCCTTGTCTTTTAGGGGCTCAAGCTGAAAAAACACCGGGGTCATTCCATATTTATCATATACATATTCAGCAGCAGCAGCAAATTCTCTGATCAACTGCTTTGCAGAACCCCAGGGCCGCAAAGAAAAGAGACAGTACATTCCATTTTTTGCAATTCCTGCTTCTGTCCGATAAGCTTCATAGATTCCTTGACCATCTTCAGACACACCCTGCAAAAGAGCAGGATCTGCAGTAATGCGAATGACAGGCTTGTTGACCCCCAACTTCCTCAGCACCTCAGCAGATTCCGGATCTCTCAAAGCTGTCAGGTCAACACAACGGTTAATAATTTTTGCAGCCAACTTTTGATTCTTCTTTCTGCGAATCGGTCCGATTCCACAGCCATACATCATTACCTTACACCCCATCTTGTGTGCTCTATAGATGGCATACAGGTAAAACAGAAGGGATCTGGTACTGGTGGCATCCTGAATGAGGCTTCCGCCGCCGCTGATGAAGAGCTGCGCTTTCTTCATCTCTTTCCGCATTTTTATCAAAGAGAAGGTATAAACGCTCCGGGTATTTGCAGCCAGCGCTGTCTTGTTAGGCCGCTTGGACATGACGCAGACGGGAACATCCTCGTCCTCATCATAAAGCTGCCGAACAATCGCTTTCAAGACGCTTTCATCACCGATGTTGCCCCTGCCATAGGCTCCGCAGATCAGGACACCGCCTTCTCCCCTCAGACTTCTGTGATAGCGGCGAATTACCTTTTCGTAAATTTCCTCCTGGGTTCGGACTGTAGCCTCAGCAGAAAACTCTCGATGCACCTTCTCGAAAATGGCCAGGCCCAACCGCTCCCTCAGGGTTCGATCTCCAGCCACCTGGGTCATCCGTTCTGCAATGGTATCCACATCTCCAGGAGATGCCAGGAAGCCGGTTTCTCCATCAATTACAATCGTCGGGACTGCACCAACCCTGGTGGCGATAGTGGCACAGCGCATCCGTGCGCCCTCAGGAATGGCATATGGAAGGCCCTCAGACAGAGAGGTCAGCATATTCACATCGATTGCATTGTAATAACTATCTGTATCGGAAATCCAGCCTAAAAACTTCACTGTTCCAGCCGGACACAATTCTTTGGCCAACTGCTCCAGTTCTTTGCGCTGTTCACCATCTCCCGCAATAGCCAGACGAATTTTGGGATTTTGAGCAACTGCCTTGGAGAAAGCTCGAATGAGGGTTCCCATATCCTTTACAGGGGAAATACGGGCAGCAATACCGAAAACCACAGAGTCCTGCTCCAGAGACAGGCCATTGTCCTTCCAATACTGCTCTCTGCTTACCGCCGCATGGATATGAGAAAAATCCACACCATTATTGATAATAAAGGTCCTTCCCGGATCTCGTCCGGCCTCTACCTGCATATCTCGCAGCTGCTTGGAAACACATACCCAACCATCCATATGCCGAAGTGCCAAGCGATTTGCGGCTCCGTAAGTAAGGTTACTGAACGGTCTTCCCAAATAATCCAGCTTGGGGTCACTGTGAATTGTGGTAATCAAAGGAATTCTAAGATTGCGCTTCAAAAAGAAGCCCACCAGATTGGCTCTGGAGCCATGGCAATGGACCAGTTCTATCTTCTCTGCCTCAATCAGTTCGGTCAGTTTTCTGCATATCTGCCGGAAATCATGTCCGGGCAGAACCTGAGTGGAAATGCCCATTTTTCTGGCATCCTGAGCAAACTCGCCCTCCATGAAACAAACCAGATGTACGTCATGCTTCTCTTTTAATCCCCCCAAAAGGGACAATACATGGGTTTTGGCGCCGCCAACATCGCCGCCTGAAATCAGATGAATTATTTTCATTACTTTTCTCCTGCTTAATCCTGTAAAAGGCGACGACGAGCCAAATTGATCGTTCCCTCCTGCATATGGCTGATCCAGGACAAGCTCTTACCACAGCCGTATGCCACACAGGAATCTGCGTCATCCGCCAGATTGCAGGTAAATTCTGTACGCTCCCGAATTAACTGGTCCATACCATAAATCTGACTGCCACCACCAGTCAATGTGATACCGTTTCTTGAAATATCCGCTACCAGTTCAGGGGGAGTATGCTCCAAAACACTAAAAATTTCGTCAATAATCTGTTTTGCAGGCCGCTTTAATGCTTCCAGCATTTCGACAGAGTCCAGTGTGACTTCCTTGGAAAGTCCAGTTCTTAAATCACGGCCCTTTACTGTCACACTGGTATTTGCTGACCTGGGATAGACACAGCCAATGGTGATCTTAATTTCTTCCGCCGTGGTCTCCCCGATAACGGTATTATACTTTCTCCGGACATATCGAATAATTGCATCATCAAACGCATCTCCAGCCGCCTTACTGGAAGACGAAACAGCCACTCCATTCATTGTCAGGACTGCCACATCTGTTGTACCGCCTCCGATATCCACTACCATATGCCCGTTTGGGCCGGAAATATCCAATCCCGCACCCAATGCAGCAGCCAAAGGCTCCTCAATCAGGTACACACGGCGTGCGCCGGCTTCCAAAGCCGCATTGATGACCGCTCGCTCTTCCACCTCTGTAATACTGCTGGGGACACTGACGACAACTCTGGGCTTTAAAAGCGCATGCCGGATGGCCTGCCGAAAGAAGTAGGCCAGCATCTGCTCTGTCATTTCATAGTCAGAAATAACACCGCTGCGAAGAGGCCGAATGGCAACCACATTTCCGGGGGTCCTTCCCATCATATTTCTTGCAGCCGCACCAACCTTGAGAATCTTACCTGTATTCTTATCCAGGGCAACTACAGAAGGTTCCCTGAGTACAATTCCATTTCCATCGGTATAGACAAGAACATTGGCTGTACCAAGGTCTACACCCAAATCTCTAGATAATAATTTCATGGATCTCACCTATTCTTTTGCTTTTTGCCTGCCGCTACCGCAGCTCCGTATACATGGGATGCTCCAGCAAAGCGCAGGGTTTTGGCACACTCAGAAATGGTTGCGCCGGTGGTCAAAATATCGTCAATCAGGAGAATCGATGCGCCTGATATCTTATTGGGATTCTGAATTTTGTATACACCCATAACATTGGCCCGCCGTCTGTCCGCATTGGAAATAGAGGACTGTGCCTTATTGTGGCGAACCTTCTTCAGGCAACGAACCACATCCAGTCCCAATTCCTTCGCAACTGCCTTTGCTAAAAGCTCGGACTGGTCATATCCTCTGCGAAGCCGTCTTCGGCCGCTGATCGGGACCCATGTAATGTAGGTAATCGGCAAATGCATTTCGTAAATTTTCATAGCCAGCATTCGTCCATAGCTCTTTGCGTAATGTTCCCTGCCTCCGAACTTATATCGCAGAAGGGATTCCCGCACATGATCCTCATAGTACCAGACAGCAGTCCACTGGTCCAGATACGCAATGGGCCTGGATGTATTTTCACACATTGAGGCGTTCACTCTGCAATTCCGGCAAAGATCCGTCTCATCTTGTGCAAGGAGTCTGCCACAAAGAACACATTTCCTGGGAAATAGAAGCTCTAAAATTCCATTTATGAAGATCATTGCTTCTCACCCTGCAGGCGAAGCTTCAGGCCGGAATATCTGCGGCTTCTGCGCTGATTTTCTGTCATAGCCTGAATCATTTCCTCGCGTCCTACAATAATCAAAAGGCCTCTGGCCCGCGTAATTGCAGTATACAGTA
>RCNI01001827.1_pt1 | contig 10951 bp, 9 predicted proteins | sample 2041151 | NCBI WGS metagenome assembly RCNI01 (sample SAMN09708214, study PRJNA481090) | feces metagenome | isolation source: feces | place: Antarctica: Albino Rookery
CTAAATCCTCTGTTCGGTGTGTATCTTGTTCTGCCTTTTTCGAGTGAATGTATGCCCTCTTGTCTGATGTGCCAAGGAGTTTTGAAATCAGGCTCGCCAACAGAAAGTGATATTACATCGTCAAGTTCATTGGCTATATCAAAAAACTTTCTAATTCCTGACGGCTTAACTGTCATTATTTTGCTATTAAGTTTTTTGCTATAATCAATCACAAAGGTTACTTCCTCTCTCATCTATTTCTTCGTTATTGGTGTCATATTCAACACCGCCGTCCTTATATCTTGTAAGCACAAAATGTGTAGAAGTTGACAAAATGCCACCGATTGGCGCAAGGCGTTTAGCTACGAACATAGCAATATCACTCATTGTCTTAGCTCTAACCATTACTGCAAGGTCGAAACCGCCTGACATAAGATAAACTGACTCAACTTCTGGGAATTCCATAATGCGTCTAGCGACATCATCAAAGCCAGTATTTAGCTGAGGTGTTACTTTAATTTCAATAAGTGCACTCGCTTGTTTTACCTCTGTCTTTTCCCAGTTAACAAGTGCCTTGTAGCCATTGATAATGCCCTTATCTTCATAATCGGCAATTATTCTTTCAATTTCTTCTATTTCTTCATCGAGCATAACCGCTAATTGTGCTGATGTTATAGTTGCATTCTTTTCTAAAAGATGTAAAACTCTCTCTTTATTAACCATAATTCTATCTCCTTTAGCTTTATTATGTATAATTATATATCCAAATATCGAATAGATTATAAACACTCTGTTACATTAGATTTAAATTATTTAGAACATTATAGCACTGCCGTCTATTATTTACAACATAATACAATAAATATTAAATTTATATTATATTTATAAAACGCGCATACAAAAAAGGCTATTTTATCGGATAAAAACAGAGTTTAACTATCGCTCATCCAGTTTTTATGTTTAATAATTTTATTGAAATAATCTCGCAATCATCATTTAACTAATCTAAATTTACTAGTTTTTTAACCGTGTTTGCCGTCTTGATAGTCAGTTTATTACTAATTTTTACACTAGCAGTTTTAGACCACCAATTCGTTTTTCTGTATTCTTTTAAACTGAAAGACCAAAAAATCACATTTTTATAATTATATATCTGCTCGAGTTCTTCTTTAGGTTCGCCGATTTCGTCAAAGACTTGAGAAAAATTAGATAGATATTTTATTTTTTCCGCTTACATTTATACCACGCAAAAACGGCAGTACCATAAAGGCACTGCCGAATATTATTTCATTATTTACTTTTATTTTTCAATGGAATATCTATTTTTCTATCTCTAAAATAATAAATATCGTCACGTTCGCCGATTGGTCTAGCAACTCTACAAGGATTACCATAGGCAACAACATTAGCTGGAATATCCTTAGTAACGACGCTACCTGCGCCGATTACTGTATTCTCGCCGATTGTTACGCCAGGTAAAATAATTGAACCAGCGCCAATCCAAACATTTTTGCTAATATGTACATCAGCAGTAAATTGCAACAATTTTTCTCTCAACTCAACATTGATTGGATGAGTACCACTAGAAATAGTAACATTAGGACCGAACTTTACATTATCGCCAACATAAATATCGCCGTCATCAACAAGAGTTAAATTGAAATTAGCATACACTCTATTACCAAAATGAAGATGAGCACCACCCCAGTTAGCATAAAATGGTGGCTGGATATAACAATCTTCGCCGACTTCAGCAAGCATTAGTTTTAACAACTCAGTCATCCTTTTTTCATCGCCAAGTTGTAAAGAATTAAATTCGGCAAGATACTTTAAGCATTCAGTCTGCGGACCTATAATTCGTGGGTCATCGCAGTCATAAATTAGTCCTGCTTTCATTCTTTCTACATTATCCATAAATTACTCCTATCAACAAAAGAGAGTGGGCATAAAGCTCACTCTCTTATTTATTTTGTTATTGATTATTGGAAATCAAATACATTTACCCAAGAATCAAGAATTACTTGTTCGCTAGGAACATTTTTAACACTTCTTGAGCAAGCAACGATTGGCATCCATTGTTGTACAAGTTGCATTGGAATATCAGCTTTCTTGCAGAAGAGCTTGAGATATTTCTCAGCAAGGTCTTTCTTGCCGTCAAGTGTAAATGTAAGATAAGTTCTAGCTGCGTCAGCTGAAGCATTACCTTGAGTAGCGTGAGCCCAGTCGATTACATAATATTCGCCATCTGGTGTAACAATTACGTTTGATGGGCAATAGTCGCCATGAAGAACCTTAACGTGATTCTTCATACCCTCAACTCTGTTGTGAAGGTCATAACGAAGAGTAGCTTCATACTTAGATGCGCTAATCTTTCTTTGCATCTTATCTTTAAGTCTATTTAGATGAGGAGCTCTTTGGCGATGAATTTCCATTTGAAGCTCAACAAATTTTTCAAGATATTCGTCTTGTTTCTCAGGATTTTCTTCCATAAGCTCTGTGAGAGTTTTACCCTCAATAAATGTTGTTACAATAGCCCATTTACCATCAACTTTTTCAACATTAAGAAGTTCAGGTGTTTTAAGGTTGGTTTCTTCAATTCGAGCGAGATTGAGTGCTTCATTTAGCACATCTGACTTTGAAAATGTTTCATCGAAAACTTTTACTAGCTTATCACCGTCTCGATAAATTTGTTTATGTTCTCTTTCAAATATTGTTTTTTTCATAAAAACACCTCCTAGATTTAACTTTATTATAATCGAATAATATTGCTAAATCAAGTACAATTTTTAAAGATTTTTTTGTTGAATTTTGACAAATTATTACTATATATATGAAAAAGCAGTCGCAAAAGAGCGACTGCTTTAAATTCAATATGATGCTTAATCAAATGTTTATAACTAAAAACGCTTTTAATTATTCACCGTAGTAAGCTTTAAGATACATTTCTTTAATTTCTGACATCAATGGGTAACGAGGGTTAGCACCTGTACATTGGTCATCAAATGCATTTTCAACCATTTCGTCAAGTGTAGCGAGGAAGTCTTCTTCCTTAACACCGTAATCCTTGATTGTCTTCTTAATGCCAACTCTCTCTTTGAGTGCTTCAATCTTATTGATTAAGTTCTTGAGAGATTCTTGGTCATTCTTACCACCAAAGCCAAGTGCTTGAGCAACAGTAGCATATTTGTGAAGTGTCTGTGGATAAGCATATTGTGGGAATGTACCCATCTTAGTAGGAACTTCAGCAGCATTGTATTCAAGAATAAGAGAAATTAAGAGTGCGTTTGCAACACCGTGTGGAAGGTGATGATAAGCGCCAAGTTTGTGAGCCATTGAGTGACATAAGCCGAGGAATGCGTTTGCGAATGCCATACCAGCCATTGTAGCTGCGTTAGCCATCTTCTCTCTAGCTTCTGGATCGTTAGGACCGTTGTCATAAGCTCTTGGGAGATATTCAAAGATGTTTTTAAGTGATTCAATAGCAAGACCATCTGTGTATTCAGTAGATAACATTGATGCAAGTGCTTCAAGGTCATGAGTTACTGCGTCGATACCTGATGCTGATGTTAAGCCCTTAGGAGCGTTCATCATCATATCAGCGTCAACGATAGCCATATTTGGCATAAGTTGATAGTCAGCAAGTGGATATTTTGTACCTGTCTTTTCATCTGTGATAACTGCGAAAGGTGTAACCTCTGAACCAGTACCAGCTGATGTAGGAACAGCGATGAAGTATGCTTTTTCGCCCATCTTAGGGAATGTGTAAACTCTCTTACGAATATCCATAAATCTCATAGCGAGGTCGAAGAAGTCAACTTCTGGGTGTTCATATAATACCCACATAATCTTACCAGCATCCATAGCTGAACCACCGCCGAGAGCGATAATGCAGTCAGGTTGGAATGCGTTCATTTGAGCAACACCTTCCATAGCGCAAGCAAGTGTTGGGTCTGGAGCAACATTGAAGAATGTTGTATGTTGGATACCCATTTCGTCGAGTTTATCTGTAATTGACTTTGTATAGCCATTGTTGTAAAGGAAGCTATCTGTTACGATAAATACTTTCTTCTTACCCATTACTGAACGTAATTCGTCAAGTGCAACAGGAAGACAGCCTTTCTTAATATAAACCTTCTCAGGAGCACGGAACCAAAGCATATTTTCCCTTCTTTCAGCAACTGTTTTAATATTGATAAGATGCTTAACACCTACGTTTTCTGATACTGAGTTACCACCCCATGAACCACAACCAAGTGTGAGTGATGGTTTTAATTTGAAGTTGTAAAGGTCACCGATACCACCTTGTGATGATGGAGTATTAACAAGGATACGGCAAGTCTTCATACGAGCTGAGAACTTTTCAATCTTTTCTCTTTCAGTAACTGCGTTGAGGTAAATTGATGATGTATGGCCGTAACCACCGTCAGCAATAAGTTGGCTAGCCATATCAAGTGCTTGATCGAAGTTGTCGCTCTTGTACATAGCAAGTACTGGAGATAGTTTTTCGTGAGCAAATTCTTCGCTAATATCAACTGATGATACTTCACCGATAAGAACCTTTGTTTCCTCAGGAATCTTAACGCCAGCGAGAGCAGCGATTGTTACTGGCTTTTGACCAACGATTTTAGCATTAAGTGCGCCGTTGATGATGATTGTCTTACGAACCTTGTCGATTTCGTCTTTCTTTAAGAAGTAGCAACCTCTAGCTTGGTATTCTTTCTTAACTTCGTTATAGATGCTCTTATCAACGATACAGCTTTGTTCTGATGCACAAATCATACCATTATCAAATGTCTTTGAGTGGATGATTGAGTTAACTGCTAATTTAATATCAGCTGTTGAGTCGATGATAGCTGGAGTGTTACCAGCGCCAACGCCTAATGCTGGCTTACCGCTTGAGTAAGCAGCCTTAACCATGCCAGGACCACCTGTTGCAAGGATGATGTCAGCTTCCTTCATAAGATAGTTAGTCATCTCAAGTGATGGAGCGTCGATCCAGCTGATGATACCCTCTGGAGCACCTGCTGCAACTGCTGCTTCAAGAACAAGCTTAGCTGCGTCTGTTGTGCACTTCTTAGCACGAGGGTGTGGAGAAATGATGATACCATTTCTTGTTTTAAGTGAGATAAGAGTTTTGAAAATTGCAGTTGATGTTGGGTTTGTAGTTGGGATAACTGCACAAATTACACCGATTGGCTCTGCAACTTTAATGATACCAGCTGATTTGTCCTCTTCGAGAACGCCACAAGTCTTAGTATCCTTATAAGCATTGTAAATATATTCTGCTGCGTAATGGTTCTTGATGATTTTATCTTCAACAACACCCATACCTGTTTCTTCAACTGCTTGCTTAGCAAGTGGAATTCTTGCCTTGTTAGCAGCCATAGCAGCAGCAAAGAAAATTTTATCTACTTGTTCTTGTGTGTAAGTAGAAAAAATCTTTTGAGCTTCACGCACACGGTTAAGCTCTGCTTCTAGCTTTTCAACGCTATCAATAAATTCTCTGTTCATTTTACTACCTCCATTGGTATTATATTTGTAGGAATATATTTGTTGAGTGTTTAATCTCAAAATAGATTGACAAATATTTAACAAATTTCACTCATCGTTGTATATAATATATATATTTAGCCTAAATTTCAAGTCATTTTGCTCTTTTTCTATCTTTTTAACAAATTGACAATGTTTTATCAATGTATTTTGTGCATTTTTTAACAATCTTTACAAAACTAATAAATTTATACTTGACAAAGCAAATTAACTATACTTATTAACAATCCAATGCGCTAAAAAACAACAAAAGGGGGATGACAATCATCCCCCATTAGTGTTCACTTATATATTACATTATATTAGATGCAAAAACAAGCGTTTATATTTATTTTTTTAACTCTTCAAGTTTTTCATCAAGATGTTTTTGAAGTTCATCAAGTCTTGAATGGTCAAGTGGCTTAGTATCCTTTAAAGGATTCTCTATACCTAAATTATCATATTTAAAGAAGCCCATGGTATGGAATGCCAAAAGCTCATATTTTTCAAATTTGAACTGTTGAACGAACTCAGCATACTTGTCCATATCTTCCTCAGTATCATTGATACCAGGAACGACAACTGTACGGAGCCACATTCTTTTATTTTTTTCGGTGCAGTATTTGCCAACTTCAACAAAAAGACTAAAATCACCCTTTATATACTTAGCATAATCTTCTGGATTATAGCTCTTAATATCAAGGATGACCATATCTGCATTATCTATTGCTTTTTTAACCTCGTCGGTGAGCTTAACGCTACCAGAGGTATCGAGGCAGTAACCAATGCCCTCACCCTTTAACATAGGTGCAATTTCATTGATAAACTTAGCATTAAGCAGCGGCTCACCTCCAGAGAAGGTAACGCCGCCGCCTTTTTTAAAATATGTTTTATATCTTTTCGCTTTTGCAAACACTTGTTCAGGAGTCATATCAATGTTTGACTTAAACCATGTGTCCGGATTGTGACAGTACGCACATCTTAAAGGACAGCCGGTAAAGAAAACATCGAATCTGATACCCACACCGTCAAGAGCCGCTAGGGACTCGAACGAATGAATGTTTGCCATAGTTCAATTACATACCTTGGTGGAAAGTACGAGCGATAACTTCTTCTTGCTTATCTCTTGTAAGCTTGTTGAAGTTAACAGCATAACCACTAACACGGATTGTAAGTGATGGGTAAAGAGTTGGGTCGTTCATAGCTGCGATAAGTTTTTCACGGTTAAGAACGTTTACGTTGAGGTGGTGAGCATCTTGTGCAAAGTAACCATCAAGCATAGTTGTAAGATTTTGAACTCTATCTTCGTCATCCTTACCAAGTGCGTCTGGTGTGATTGAGAATGTGTTTGAAATACCATCTTGGCAGCAAGCATAGTTGAGCTTAGCAACTGAGTTAAGAGAAGCTAAAGCACCGTCTGCATCTCTACCGTGCATTGGGTTAGCACCTGGAGCAAATGGTTCGCCCTTCTTACGGCCATCAGGTGTTGAACCAGTCTTTCTACCATACATAACGTTTGATGTGATTGTAAGGATTGAAAGTGTATGTCTAGCACCTCTGTAAGCAGGTGTCTTGCAAAGTTCTTCGTAGAAGTATTCGATGAGTGACTTACCGATAAGGTCAGCTCTATCATCATCGTTACCATACTTAGGGAAGTCGCCTTGTACGTCGAAGTCAGTGATGATGCCACGTTCGTCCTTAATAGGAGTAACCTTAGCATACTTGATAGCTGAAAGTGAGTCGATAGCTACTGAGAAACCTGATACACCGAAAGCCATAAGTCTTTCAACGTCAGTATCATGTAAGCTCATCATAAGTCTTTCATAAGCATACTTGTCGTGCATGTAGTGGATGATGTTCATTGTATTAACATAGAGCTTAGCCATCCATGAAAGGTATTTCTTGTAAGCAGCAACAACTTCATCATAGTCAAGTTCTTTTGCTTCAAACATTTCGCCTTCTGGAGCGATTTGAGCGCCTTCGATTTCGTCCTTACCACCGTTAAGAGCCATAAGGAGAACCTTAGCTAAGTTACAACGAGCACCGAAGAATTGCATTTGCTTACCTGTCTTCATAGCAGATACGCAGCAAGCGATTGAGTAGTCATCGCCGAACATTCTTCTCATTACATCGTCGTTTTCATATTGGATAGAGTCTGTGTCGATAGAAACTTGAGCACAGAAATCTTTGAATGGTTGTGGAAGGTGTTCTGACCAAAGAACTGTGATGTTTGGTTCAGCTGATGAGCCAAGGTTGTAAAGAGTTTGAAGTACACGGTAAGATGTCTTAGATACCATGTGCTTACCTTCGCTTGTAACACCTGCAAGTGCGAATGTAACCCAAACTGGGTCGCCAGCGAAGAGGTCATTGTATTCAGGAGTTCTTAAGTGACGAACTAATCTAAGTTTGATTACGAGGTCATCGATAAGCTCTTGAGCGTGTGTTTCATCAAGTACGCCTTCTTCAATATCTCTTTGAATGTAGCAGTCGATGAATTCAGCGATTCTACCGATTGAGTTAGCAGCACCGTTTTGTTCCTTGATAGCACCAAGGTAACCGAAGTATAACCATTGGATAGCTTCTCTAGCGTTTGTAGCTGGGTTAGAAATATCGTAACCATATCTAAGAGCAAGTTCTTTTAATTCTTTCATGAATTCGAGTTGCTTAGCAACATCTTCCATGAGGTGAATTCTTTCAGCGTCTAAAACATCAGCTTCGCCGAGTTTTTTCTTGTCGAGTTTCTTTTGCTCAATAAGGTAATCCATACCATAAAGAGCTACTCTACGATAGTCACCGATGATTCTGCCACGAGCGTAAGCATCAGGAAGACCTGTAAGGATACCAGCGTGACGAGCTTTTCTGATTGTGTCAGTGTAAACTCTGAATACACCTGTGTTGTGAGTTGTTCTGTATTTGAACTCATCTCTAACTTTATCTGATAATTTGTAACCATAAGCTTCGCAAGCTTGTTCAGCATTACGGAAACCAGCGAAAGGTGATACACCTCTCTTTAAAGGAGCGTCTGTTTGAAGACCAACGATGATATCAGTATCTTTATCTACTACATAACCAGCGTCGTGAGAAAGGATTGAAAGTACTCTGTCTGCATCAACATCAAGTACGCCACCGTTCTTGTCCTCTGCAATAAGGAGTTCCTTAACTCTCTTCATTTCGATATTTGTTCTTTCTGTTGCTGGTGCAAGGAAAGAAGCATCACCGTCATATTGAGTGTAGTTTAATTTGATGAAGTTTGAAACGTTAATTTCATTACACCAAACACCTTGTTTAAAATTTCTCCATGCTTCCATTTTGTCATCCTCCATTTTTGAAATTTTTAAGATATTATATTTTTAATATAGTATGGACTTTGTTCACAAACGGCTACGCCGTCGTTATTGTACATGCACTTTTCACAAGTGCCATGCATACACAATCCGCATCGGTTAGTTCCACATCTGCCACAGCATTTGCCATAGCTAGGACAAACCTCCACATCTCCGCCTTCAATACGCATCCCCACACCCTTTACGAGTGCGTTAGCAAGTTTGTTTCTTGCTGAGTCGTAAATAGTAGCGACAGTTGAACGAGCAATCTCCATTTGCTTTGAGCATTCCACTTGACTAAGACCTATTTGGTCGATAAGTCTAATCACTTCATACTCATCGTATGTGATATGCACTACATCAGCTTTGGATTTCTGCGGACCATATTGAATTATACTAGGCATAGAACATATACGCCTACTTTTTTTTGGTCTAGCCATAATGATGTATTCGCCTTTCTGTGTGTTCGTACTCATTATACTGTATTACTGGAATATGTCAATAATATTTCGCAAAAAAATTCATATTTTTTTGATAATAGCGAATAGTACAAAAACCAGACCTACAAATTATAAATTTTGTTTATTTTTCACCTAAATAATTACATATAATGTCGACTATTTCATCAGGTGAAAGTTTTGAAGTATTAAAGCACATATCATAGTTAGAAGCTTGGCCCCATTTGCCCTCGCCAAAGTAGTTATAATATGCGGCTCTTTCCTTATCTCTTCTTTCGAGAAGTCTGTGTGCAACTTTGTCAGGAACGCTATCAATCTTTTGATAATTTTTGATTCTGTCCTCAATGTCAGCGCCAATAAAAATTCTGAGCACATTTTCTCTATCATCAAGGATTTTATCAGCTCTTCTACCAACGATTACGCATGGACCTTTATCAGCTGCTGCACATATAACTTTACGTTGTGCCTCAATTACCTTGCCCTCATTGACTGCAGTATCTATTGCGTAAGGGTCCATAACTAAAGAGAACAAAAGACTACGAGTTGGTTGCTCGTCAAACATATCAAAAAGTCCCTCATCAAGACCGTTTTCACGAGCCTTTTCACGAAGTAGTTTTGCGTCGTAAAAATCAACATTTAATCTCTCTGCGAGCATCTTGCCGATTCGCTTACCACCTGACGAGTGTTCTCTACCAATTGTTATTACATAATTTTTCATTATTTTACCCTTCTTTCGTACTTTTTGCTAAATAATTATGCAAAAAAATTAGCTATATCTTCAATGTCATCATAGACATTATAAGCCTCTTTTAAACTATCAATTATGAACTTTTTATCGACACATTCTTCCATCAATTTAATCATTGAATCATAGTAGCCGTCGATGTTAAAAATCACGATTGGTTTGTTATGTCTTTTAAGCTCTTTTAAGGTTAAAATTTCAAAGAATTCCTCGAATGTACCAACGCCACCTGGAACGATAATAAATGCGTCAGCATTGTCCTCCATAATGGCTTTTCTTTCTCTCATAGTTTCGGTGCGTGTTACCTCGTCACAATCACTATAAACTGGCTCTATTACGTGCTCTTGTTCGCTGAAAAATTTTGGTATAACACCATGGATATGTGCTCCACCTTTTTTGAAGCCACGAGCAGCTGCACCCATAAGTCCTGTACCGCCTGCGCCAAAGACTAAATTGTGACCATTTTGAGCCAATTTACAGCCCATTTCTTCTACTCTTTCTACATATTTATTATCAATTTTCGTACTAGAAGCACCGAATACACAAATTGTCATATTTTACTCCTTCTATATCACATATACTGCTAACTTTAAAATACTATTTTATTAGTAATTTGTAAAGACTAATGAACTAATTTATATGAATATTTTGTTAATTTTGTTATAAGTGCATATATTAAATTGACATTTTTATATATGTTGTATATTATCTAATTAAGACATAATCTTGTCTGTCTCAATAATAGTAAAATCTTTAGATATATGATTCCACTATAAGCATAGCTTATAATTACAATCCAGAAAAATACTTCGGGCGTTATGCTCGAAGTATTTTTTATTTTATCATATTGTTTGTCGCATTATTTTACTACCATATTTTATTACTGCCATATCCAAGATAAATCACTCCAAATAAGCGTT
>RCNI01002836.1_pt1 | contig 10950 bp, 8 predicted proteins | sample 2041151 | NCBI WGS metagenome assembly RCNI01 (sample SAMN09708214, study PRJNA481090) | feces metagenome | isolation source: feces | place: Antarctica: Albino Rookery
CTGGCTATAGGACTCGAACCTACGACAGCCTGATTACAAATCAGGGGCTCTACCAACTGAGCTAAGCCAGCGCACGAAATATATTACCTTAAATTACATGCTTTTACACGTAATATTTTTTATCACTTTTTGTACACAAGTTATAGATAGTTCCTCTATAACCTCCCAACAGGAGAAAGACTATCGTTTTCTACCAAGCATACGATCGAGTTTCTCGCGAGATTTAGGATCGAGACGATCTGCAAGAGTAAGCTTCATAGGAGCAGACTCCTCATATTCACAACGATCAGTTGAATTTTCATGCGACATGTTCTGAATAAAGGTATCTGCACTAATACACGCAACACCGCCAGTTCCTGCAGTAGCTCTAATAGTGTTATCAGAGGTTACTACACAGACTCTCCTACCCGTAGCAATAGAGTCACGAACATAGCGCTCAATTACATTATCCGCACTTTGTCCTTGTTCAGAGAAGATTACCCTTACATCTGCAATCTTCGTCGCAGGGCGATCAGGATTTACATTTCCTGCGCCATCAAATACAACAATTGGCTCGTAGATACGTCCCGCAAACGATGCGACATCACACACCAGTACCTCTCGAGCACGCTCAAAAGGATCTTGGGCATACAAATCCATAGAACCCTTCATAATGTGCTTGGTGTAGCGCTTACCTTTATGAAGGACGTTATAGCCGTCTACAATTAACAATGATTTCTGTGCCACTTAGCTCAGTCCTCCGAAAGATTGACGCATCCACTCGAAGCACATGACTGTTGCAGCCTGAGCAACGTTGAGAGATTCAATCTGGCCTCGTTGAGGTAGCTTGGTTAATACGTCGCATTTCTCGAGAATACGATGGCTGATGCCATCTCCTTCACTACCCATAACCAAGACAACCTTACCACGCATATTAGCATTCCAAACAACTTGCTCTGCATGCTCACTTGCGCCGAAGACCCAAAAACCCTCTTCCTTGCATTTATCCAACACAGCAGCAAGGTTAGCCACTTGTGCGATATTCATCTTGAAAACTGCGCCAACACTTGTAGAGGCAGATCCGGCACTCACTTTAGCGCTGCGAGCATTAGGAATAACAACTCCATCAGCCCCTACAATCTCAGCACTACGAACGATAGCGCCAAAGTTACCATCATCAGTAACATGGTCCAGAAGAACTATGAGGGCATTATCTTTATCTCTAGCTTGAGCGAGGATATCCTCTATATCAGCATACTCATAGGGAGCAATTTCTGCAGCAATACCCTGGTGAGAACCGCGTACACTCATACTATCCAGAAAAGCATTATCTACAACGCGCACATCCACATTGTTATCTTGAAGTCTCTGGACTATTCGCGCAAATTTCCCGTCACGAAGACCAGCATCATTAGCTACATATGCAACCTTAAGCTTCATACCCCAATTAAGAGCCTCCTCGATAGCATGACGGCCTTCGATGATATTCTTTGGAGCAGTAGTTTTAGGCTTTCTAGTTATACGATCTGACGACTCATATTTACGTCCGCCCTCACGTTGAGATTTACTACGAGGAGAACGACTGTCACGCTCTGGACGGGAATTTCTTCCTCGTCCAGATGTCTGAGCATTTCGTTTTGATTTATCGTTTGGCTTTTTTGAGCCTTGGCCTCTTGAATTGCGAGCCATTTACATCACCTTATTTTTCGAGTAGGCGTGGACCTTGTGCAGTATCTTCAATTACAAGGTTGAGCGCACCGATACCATCACGAATAGCATCAGCAATATCCCATTGTTTTTGAGCACGAGCTTCTTCACGAGCAGCCAAGATAATGCTTGCTGCATCCTCTTTGTCGTCGCCGTCATAGCCACATACTTCGTGAGCTAGCTTCAAAATTCCATCAGGAAGTTCATTTTTAGCCTGCTCAAGCTCAATTCCCAAGACACCACAAAGCTCACTGAGCATGTCTGCAGCACGAAGAACCACAGCCGGAGATATATCCTGAGCATGATCTGCGAGATAGGTATTTGCAGCTGTACTCAATGAGAATATTGCTGCAACTGCTCCTGCTGTATTGAAATCATCGTCCATAGAGCTTGTAAATGACTCCTGAGCAGCATCGATTGCCTGAGCAAATTCACGATCTGCCTCGCTCAAATCTCCCGATTTTGCCTTGTCTACAGATTTATCTGCAGCCCAACGCAAATTCTTTACACAGCTCTTGAGCTTCTCAACGCTATTGACGCTTCCATCAAGGCGCTCGAATGAGAAGTCTAATGGTGAGCGATAGTGAGTCTGGAGCATCAGCAAACGAATAGCATCAGCAGGATATTTATCGAGAACCTCTTTGAGAGTATAGAAATTACCAAGGCTCTTAGACATCTTCTCGCCGTCAATCTTTAGCATACCGGTATGCATCCAGACATTTGCTAAAGGAGCATGCCATGCACAGCATGCCTGTGCCTCTTCATTTTCATGATGTGGGAACACAAGATCGCTACCTCCACCATGAATATCAATCGGAGTTCCAAGATAGCGGTGAATCATAGCGCAGCACTCAGTATGCCAACCAGGGCGACCTTCACCCCATGGGCTTGGCCAACTTGGCTCACCTGGCTTTGCTGCCTTCCAAAGAGCAAAATCCAAAGGATCACGCTTATCATTATTTGCCTCAATACGGGCACCTACCTGAAGGTCATCAATATTGCGACCAGATACCTCTCCGTAGGATTTATCTGAACGTACAGAGAAATAAACGTCTCCATTATCTGCAGCATAGGCATGACCCTGCTCGATAAGTGATGAGATCATCTCTTGCATTGCCTCGATCTCACGAGTAGCACGAGGACGAATATCAGGATCGAGTACGTTCATACGATGCATAACGTCGATAAAGGCATTAGAGAATTCCTCTGCAACTTCTGCTGGGTCTTTACCCTGCTCATTTGCACGAGCGATAATCTTGTCGTCAACATCTGTAAGGTTTTGGGCAAAAGTTACCTGATAGCCCTTATAGCTAAGATAGCGACGAATAACATCAAAAGATAAGAAGGTACGACCATTGCCAATATGAATGTTGTCATAGACAGTAGGTCCACAAACATACATCTTAATTTTTCCAGGCTCAACTGGTTCGAGCTCTACTTTCTTATGAAGCTGAGTATTGTAAACGAGCATGTAATTCTCCTTATAGGTGAGTATCAACAGATAGAAATTGCACTAGCAACATCGTTGAATGTGAGGCTCTTCAACCAAAACAACTGCCCAAGCGGCAATACCTTCTTTTCGTCCTGTAAATCCAAGACCTTCTGTTGTTGTAGCCTTTACACCTATCTGATCAATATTTATTGCTAAAGCCGAAGCGATATTCTCTCGCATCTGCTCTCTGTACGGTGAAATCTTAGGCGCCTGAGCCGCGATGGTAGAATCGCAATCAATGATGGTGAAGCCCTTGTCTTTCAAAAGATCACCAACGTGTGATAGCAAGACCATGGAGTCAGCGCCTTTATATCTAGGGTCTGTATCAGGAAACAGCTTTCCTATATCCCCCAATCGAGCAGCCCCTAAAAGTGCATCTGCAATAGCGTGTGCCAATACATCAGCATCACTATGACCTAGAAGACCCATATCGGAAGGAATATTCACACCTCCGATAATGCAATCTCTTCCCACAACAAGCTGATGGACATCATAGCCATGTCCTATTCGCATAAGCATCCCCCTTCAATTTGAAGGTCAAGGCGCTCTTGCAGTATAGCGGAAGCAGGCTTGAGATCTTCGGGTACGGTAACCTTAATATTATCGCGTGGAGCCTCAAAGCAAATGAGGTTGGCACCATAGCGCTCTACAAGACTTGCGTCATCTGTGCCTTCAACATCAGATTCCTGTGCCCATTCATGCACGGAAAGTATTTTGTCACGCCTGAAGTTTTGCGGAGTCTGAACAGTCCAGTAATTAGCACGATTTGGCGTTGAAAGAATTTCATTGCCATCGACAAGCTTTAAGGTATCTATACATGGCTGTCCACATACGACACCATCAATCTCAATATGCTCACGCAATGGCCTTAAAGAACCTTCTATTACCTCAGGCAAAATGAGAGGGCGTGCACCGTCGTGGATTGAAACGTACTGATATTCATTAGGAACTGCCATCAATCCGTTATGGACTGACTCCTGTCGTGTAGCACCAGCACACGCAAGGATTACAGGCTTAGAAAGATTAAGTCGATCTAAAAGCTCATCCTGGGCATGTTCAATCTTATGCTCGCCTAATACTAAGACCATGGCGCCTACGGAAGGTGCACTTTCGAAAGCCTTCATAGACCAGGCAACCATAGGAAGCCCGCACATATCTACAAACTGCTTTCCCTCTGGCAGGCCAAAGCGCTGTCCAATTCCGCCTGCCACAATAACGGCGCAGGTATCAGGAGTATCTAAGATATCGTTATTTAGAATAGCTTGAGGTTTATCATCAATCATGATGCAACTTTCGATGTCGTTTAAATGCAAAGGATGAGATAGATTACATCTCTTTGCGCCCCCACATACGGTAGAGACTGTCGAGAAGAATTTCAGGATTAGCAATATCGAGTCTATCAAGACCAGATTTATCTTCTGGTAGACGCTTGATGAGCTTTTGAAGGCTTCCATACTCAGCCAAAATCTTCTCAGCCATTCCCTCACGAACTACGGAGATGCGATAGAGGGTACGAAGTCCACGAGGATTCATAACATCTTCAGCAGACATATCCTCATAGCCAAGAACCTCAGCAATTTCCTGTGCACAAAGCTCAAACTGCTCATTTGATTCAGTAAGCTTGTTGCGAATCTCTTCAACGAGTTGCTCATCATCACTTGCCATATAATCGCGAATGAGAAGGTCGTAAGCGGTATACATCCTACCCATCAAAGCACGCCTCTGCATAGCAACGGCTTTTCCCTCACGTCCAAGCTGAGCAATGCTGATCGAGAGGTCTTCATCAACCTTCATCAGAAGCTCGAACAAAGAAATGATATCCGCAACATCACCAAGGGTTACAAGGCCACTCAACTCTAGAGAAGATAGCCTCGTTAGGTTCTTGTCGATAGCCAAACGTGTTGTTTGAAGAGTAGCCAAAAGCTGGTTTGCGTTTGTCATCATGGCAGCTACTGACTGGAGCGTGAAGCTCTTACCATTGAGGTAAACCTTGATGATTTGCCTACGCTGAGAGACGGAGATGACCATTGCATCAGTGAGCGAACTCATACGAGATGCAGTACGGTGACGCATACCGGTCTCTGCTGTAGGCAAGCTTGCATCTGGATTCAAATGGAAGTTTGCGCGCAGAATCTGATTGAGGTCTCCATCCACAACGATAGCACCGTCCATCTTTGAAAGCTCAAAGAGACGGTTTGCTGTAAAGGAAATATTAAGCGGGAAACCATCATTACCTGATGATAGAACGCGATCTGAATCGCCAATACAAATAAGCGCACCGAGATGTCCCGCCAAAATCATGTCGAGAGCCATTCGAAGCGCAGTTCCAGGAGCAGTCATACGAATAGCATCCTGAACAGTTATTTTGGATTGAGCATTCTCTTCTACAGCTGCATCCATGGCATTCTTCCTTTAGTTATAACTATACTTGCGACTCAACATACTTAAGTCGCGCTTAAGTTGTCTATCACAAGTATAGTTAGATTTAGATTAATTTTCTATATGAGACATCTTCGAAGACTAAACGCCCACGAAGGTATCGCATTTTTCCTTCTTGGCAGGTTTGCCTTTTCTGAAAGCAATCGCATCATCTTTTACATACACTTCAATGGTGTCTCCCTCATTCCAGAGTCCGGTGAGGAACTCCTCAGAGAGTGGATCTTCAACGTAGGTCTGAAGTGCACGCTTAAGAGGACGAGCTCCATATACTGAGTCATATCCTTTGGAAGAGACAAAGTCTTTAGCCTCATCAGTGAGAACGATATCAACACCAGTTGAGGAAAGACGCTTGCGAATATCTGCAACCATAAGGTCAACAATCTGGCGAAGCTCTTCTTTATTAAGGGACTTAAAGACAATGATATCGTCGACACGGTTCAAGAACTCAGGTCTGAATTGCTTCTTAAGCTGTGTCATAACGCTTGATTTAACAGCACTGTCATCCAAAGCAGTAGGATCTGCGGCTACAAAGCCCATTGGCTTTGATTTTGCAATCTCACTTGCACCAACATTGCTGGTCATAATGATGGTTGTATTAGAGAAATCAACCTTACGACCTGCACTGTCAGTCAAGCGGCCTTCATCAAAAATTTGAAGGAACACATTGAAGATATCAGGGTGTGCCTTCTCAATCTCGTCAAACAAGATAACTGAGTATGGACGACGACGAACAGCCTTAGTCAAAAGACCACCTTCGCCATATCCCTTGTATCCTGGAGGAGCACCGATGAATTTAGATACGGTATGACTCTCCATGAACTCACTCATGTCAAAAGTGATAAGAGCATCCTCAGTTCCAAAGAGGAACTCTGCTAGAGATTTTGCAAGTTCGGTCTTTCCTACACCAGAAGGTCCAAGGAAGATAAACGATCCTGCTGGACGATGTGCATCCTTGAGAGGACTGCGACTTCTGCGAAGCGCACGACTTACTGCCTTAACAGCTACATCTTGTCCAATAACACGCTTTTGCAAGTTGTGCTCAGCACGCAATAACTTCTGCGCCTGATGCTCAGTCAAACTAGAAACTGGAACGCCACACATACCACTTACGATATTTGCAATGTCTTGCTCGGTAATATCACGGCGCTCTTTCTTCTGGTCTGCAAGCCAAGCTTTCTCAACCTGATCGCGCTGCTTGATGAGAGATTCCTCTTGTTTCTTAAAGCGAGCTGCTTGCTCGAAGCTATGAGCACTATTAGCTTCCTCACGTGCCTGATGTGCGATGTGAGCAAGACTATCAAGCGCACGAGCTTCCTCAGGAGCAAAGTCGTTTTGAATGCGTCTGCGAGCTCCTGCTTCATCAATGACATCGATTGCTTTATCGGGAAGCGATCTGTCTTGGATATAGCGCATAGATAGACGAACTGCGCTCTCAAGTGCCTCGTCAGTATAGTTTACGTTGTGATATTCCTCGTAGCGATCGCGTAGACCTTGAAGAATTTTAAGAGCTTTCTCCTCGTCAGGCTGCTCGAGTGGAATAGGCTGGAAGCGTCGCTCAAGAGCAGTATCTTTTTCGATGTACTTTGAGTATTCCTCTTGAGTAGTAGCTCCGATGATTTGGAATTCGCTACGGCTCAAACCTGGCTTCAAAATAGATGCTGCATCGATAGAACCTTCAGCAGATCCAGCTCCAATGATGGTGTGAATCTCATCAATGAAAAGGATGATATTCTCTGCCTTCTTTACCTCTGCAAGAACATTCTTGAGACGCTCTTCAAATTCGCCTCTGAACTTAGCTCCTGCAATCATAGCTGCAAGATCTAAGGAGAGAATGCGCTTGTCACGAAGAGCTAGTGGCACATCTCCTGAAGCTATACGCTGAGCTAATGCCTCAACGATAGCTGTTTTTCCAACTCCTGCATCACCAATGACAAGGGGGTTGTTCTTTTGTCGACGAGCGAGAACCTGCATAATACGCAATAGCTCATCCTCGCGTCCAATTACAACATCTAACTTACCCTTAGCAGCTTGATCTGTAAGATCTACGCTATATGCAGCAAGAGCACTCGTAGGTTTCTTCTGCATCATTGCAGAGAGTTCAGGAGGCATATCCGAAGGAGGGTTTTGGCCCTCATTCATATCCTTAAGCTCAGACTTGATTTCATGAATCTCGCCTTTGAGAACCTGATCGAGCTCTACGCGGACCATATCAGGAGTTATGCCAAGATGTGCAAGAACTGCTAATGCCCTGCAGTCACTAACTTCTAGCATTGCATAAAGTAAGTCTTCGGTGGATACATAACCCTGATCGCGCGTAAGGCCCATACGATAAGCCTTCTCAAGAACCTTCTTAACACGAGGAGTGTAAGGTATATGACCAGCTGCATTGGACTCATCTATATCAGCAAGTTGCTTTACTGCCTCAAGAATATCGTCATAGGTAACATCGAGATTCTTAAGAACACGAGAGACATTGCTGTCATCTTCATGAGCCATAGCAAGAAGAATATGTTCAGTTCCTCGGTAAACTTTACCGAGTTGTTCTGCTTCAATTTTTGAGCGAGACATGACGTCATTTGCCTTGTCAGAAAATCTTTCGGAAAACACGTTACTCACTCCCCTTTAATTAGTACTAACGTACGAAGCGCGAAAGCACTTCGTACGCATGATTACGTTATTAGATTGTACCCACTTATATACGCCTCTACAAGCGACGAACTGTTAGACATCCGAGGGCTATAAGACGGCTACACCTTATTCTTAGGAAAGCTTCGCACCTGCTGGGATGTGAGGATCTACCATCAAAAGATGGAGTTTCTCTTCACCTTCCTCAGTATGAATGGCGCTAATGAGCATTCCACATGAATCGATTCCCATCATAGGACGAGGTGGAAGATTAGTAATAGCAATAAGGGTCTTACCAATGAGCTCCTCTGGCTCATAGAATGCATGAATTCCACTGAGAATTACACGATCTGTGCCAGTTCCGTCATCAAGTGTGAACTTCAAGAGCTTCTTGGATTTCTTTACAGCCTCACAATCAAGAACCTTTACAGCACGGAAATCAGACTTGCAGAAGGTTTCGAAATCTACCATGTCCTCGAAGAGAGGCTCGATCTCAACCTTAGAGAAGTCGATGTCTTCAGTGCACTCGATAGCTGCTGGATTTTCCTGTGCAGCCTTCTTCTGGCCATTGTGCTCAGGGCGCATATGAGGGAAGAGAAGAACGTCACGAATTGATGGCTCGTTGCAAAGAAGCATTACGATACGGTCAATTCCAAGTCCGATTCCACCAGCAGGTGGCATACCATACTCAAGAGCACGAATGTAGTCGGTGTCATACTCCATCGCCTCATCGTCACCGGCAGCCTTAGCTTCCATCTGAGCAGCAAAACGAGCCTCCTGATCAACTGGGTCGTTGAGCTCGGAGAATGCGTTAGCATACTCGTGACCTGCAATTACAAGCTCGAAACGATCGGTCAAACGAGGATCATCTTCTTTGCGCTTTGCAAGAGGAGACACCTCAACTGGATAGTCAGTTACGAAGGTTGGGTTTACGATTGCAGCCTCACCAAGCTCATCATAAAGCTCAGCGAGAAGCTTGCCCTGAGTCCAATCCTTGCTGTATGCGATATCATGCTTATCACAAAGCTCACGATAGGTCTCAACTGGGGTATCAAGGGTAAGCTCTACTCCTACAACCTCACTTACAAGCTCGCTCATAGGAACGCTTCTCCAGGTTCCAGACAAATCGATAGTCTGACCCTGATAGTCGAGAATCTCAGAATCACAAACAGCATGGCATGCAGCCTTGATGAAGCCCTCTGCCAAATCCTTCATATCCTGAAGGTCACCGTAAGCCTGGTATGCCTCCATGGAGGTAAACTCAGGGTTGTGAGTTGGATCCATTCCCTCGTTGCGGAAGATACGACCAATCTCGTAAACACGCTCGAATCCACCAACAAGCAAACGCTTCAAATGAAGCTCTGTTGCGATGCGGAGATAGTTTTCCTGGTTCAAAGCATTGAAGTGAGTAATGAATGGACGAGCATTTGCTCCACCCATAATGTCTTGAAGAATTGGGGTCTCAACTTCCATAAATCCAAGGCTTGCCATGTATTGACGCATAGCTGCAATGATCTTAGAGCGCTTGGTAAAAGTATCCTTAACTTCAGGATTCATAATGAGGTCAACATAGCGCTGACGATAACGAATCTCTTTGTCGGTCAAGCCATGGAACTTCTCAGGAAGTGGACGGCATGATTTGCTCAAGAGGGTAATCTGGGAAGGAATAAGTGAAAGCTCTCCGCGACGAGTACGAGTTACGATACCCTTAGCAGAGATGATGTCTCCAAGATCGAGCTTGGAGAGAAGATCCCAGCTTGCCTCCTCCATCGAATCGATACGGCAGAAAAGCTGAATAGAACCAGAGATGTCCTCAAGAACGATAAATTTGATTTTACCCTGACCACGAATTGCACGAATACGACCAGCGAGGGTGTATACATCCTCAGTCTCCTCGCCATCTTCGAGGTGCTCGTAGCGTTCCTTGATGTCAGCTGCATGTGCATCAACATCAGAGTGGATTGGATAAGGATTGATGCCCTCATCCATCAAGTTCTGACGCTTAATGCGGCGCATTGCTCGCTCATCGTTCAAAGCTACCTGTGCATCAGTTTGTTCTGCCATGGTAAATACTCCCAAGTAAGATTCGTTATGTGTAATTGTTTATGCCATAAAATACTGTTTATCCGTGTAAATCAAGGCATTTTAATAAAGAAACGCCCATCCAGCAAAAGCAGGATAGGCGCATGCATAATTTATCGAGTGATCTTTACGATCTCATATGAGCAAACACGACCAGAAGGTGTGGTGTACTCAACAGTATCGCCAGCCTTATGTCCGATAAGTGCTGCACCCATTGGGCTCTCATTAGAAATCTTGTGCTCCAATGAGTTGGTCTCTGTGGTACCTACGATCTTGAATGTGGTTTCCTTGCCCTTCTCATCCTTAACCTCAACGTTGCATCCAATGGATACCTCTACAGAGGAAGCAGATGGAGCTTCAGAAATACGAGCGCTTGCAAGAATGGTGCGAATCTCATAAATACGAGCCTCATTCTTTGCCTGCTCTTCTTTAGCATCATCGTACTCAGAGTTTTCAGACAAGTCACCAAAGTCACGAGCAGCCTTGATGCGCTCGATGATCTCGGCATTGAACTCGCCCTCACGCCATGCAAGCTCGTCTACGAGTTTCTGGCGTCCTTCTGGGGTAAGAATAATTTCATTCTGATTCATTGTGTACTCTCTTAAGGTCACGTGCGAACACTTATT
>RCNI01001828.1_pt1 | contig 10949 bp, 10 predicted proteins | sample 2041151 | NCBI WGS metagenome assembly RCNI01 (sample SAMN09708214, study PRJNA481090) | feces metagenome | isolation source: feces | place: Antarctica: Albino Rookery
ATCTTCGCCATGGATATTGACGCTGCCGGTCTACCTTTTCTGAAAGGCCGCACCCCGCCTGCCGGTGCCAAAACCGTAGAGCAAATGGCTGAAATCATCCGCTATGCAGAAGTTCCTTTCCTGATTAAGGGCATTATGACCGTAAAGGGTGCCGAAAAAGCACTGCAGGCCGGTGCTGCCGGTATCATTGTTTCCAACCACGGCGGCCGGGTACTGGATGGCGTTCCCGCCACAGCCAGTGTGCTGCCTGAAATTGCCAGTGCCGTGGGCGGCAGCATGACCGTTCTGGTAGACGGCGGCATCCGCAGCGGCACCGATGTCTTCCGGGCACTGGCGCTGGGTGCAGACGGTGTGCTGATGGCTCGTCCCTTTGTAACTGCTGTCTACGGCGGCGGTGCCGAGGGTGTCCGGCTGCTGACTGAGAAGGTAAAGGGTGAGCTGGAAGACACCATGTCCATGTGCGGCGTTCACTCTATCCGGGAAATCAGCAAAGACTTGCTGTTTTAAATCATCTGATTTTTGAAAGAGGCGCAGGGCGTAATCGCTCCTGCGTCTCCTTTTTTCATTTTACAGCAGGCTTCTGCGAAGTTCCTCCCCGGAAAGGGGGCTGAGGTCTGCCGGTGCCACATCCATCATGGTGATGCAGCCGCTGCGGCCTCTTGCCTGCATCCGATTCACTGCCCGGGCACACGCCAGCAGCACAGAGGCTGTAAACTCAGGGTTGGAATCCAGCTTCAGCTTAAATTCCACCAGCTGATTGTGCTCAGCATTCTTGCCTGTCTTTCCGGTGCAGATCACGCTGCCGCCGTGGGGAATGCCGCTGTGGTTTTTATTCAGTTCCTCCTGAGAAATGAAGTGCACCTGGGTATCATACTCGGCAAAGTAATTGGGCATGGTCTTGATTTCCCGCTCAATCCGTGCGGTATCTGCCCCCTCTTCTGCCACCACATAGCACTCTCTCAGGTGCTTTTCCCGGGGCGTAAATTCGGGCGTTTCTCCGCTGCGAACTGCTTCCAGTGCCTTTTCAATGGGGACAGTATACTGTCTGGCATCTTTTACGCCCTCAATTCTCCGAATGGCATCGGAATGTCCCTGACTGACCCCTCTGCCCCAGAAGGTATAGTCCTTGCTGCCCGGCAGAATGGCAGTTGCATAGAGCCGTGCCAGAGAAAACAGGCCCGGATCCCAGCCGGCGGACATCAGCGCCAGATGATTTTCTTTTTTTGCTGCCGCATCCACCCGGGCAAACTGCTCCGGAATGGCGGCGTGGGTGTCGAAGCTGTCCACCACATGAAAATGCTCCGCAAGCATGGGGGTCATATGAGGCAGATCTGTAGCGCTGCCGCCGCAGATAATCAGCACATCGATTTCATCCTTATGGGAAAATACTTCCTGCGCCGGAAACACCTTTGTTCCCGAAAGCAGAGGCGTTACCGTCTCGGGGGCACGGCGGGTGAAAACTCCCACCAGCTGCACATCATCAGAAGCAGCCGCAGCCAGCTCTACCCCCCGACCCAGATTTCCATATCCATAAACTGCAATTTTCATAGTTTTTCCTTTCCAGCCGCCGGGAACATAGTTTTCGATCCCAGCCTGATCTGTAAATTTTTCTTTTTCTTATTATAATCGGTAGGTGAAAAAAATACAACCGATTCTATCGGAATCCACCCGCTATTGCTTTTTCTGACAAAAAGTTTCGACCAGTCTTGATTTTTCCAAAAACATATTGTAAAGTGACAGTGAAATTAGTATTTATTTTAGTTTTAAAAAAGAAGAAAGGTATGGGCAGCAAAATGCTTTCCGCTGACAGGCTGCCCCGGAAGAGTGAACCATGACCCAGAATTACGATCTCACCACAGGCAGCATCGCTAAAAAGCTGGTGCTGTTTTTCATTCCCATTGCTGTAGGCACCCTGTTTCAGCAGCTTTATAACACCGTGGATGCCATGGTCGTGGGAAAATTCGTCGGCACTGAAGCACTGGCTGCTGTAGGCGGAAGTGCCGCCCAGATTATCGGTCTCTTCATCGGCTTTTTCGTTGCCCTCACCGGCGGTGCCAGCGCCGTCATCGCCCAGCTTGCCGGTGCCCGGCAGGAGAAAGATGTATCACAGGCTGTCCACTCTGCCTTTTCTTTCAGTATTCTGGCAGGCATTGCGCTGATGATCGTGGGAATCCCCATGACCCCCACCGTGCTGCGGTGGATGCAGACTCCCGCAGACACCATGGCGCAATCCATTCTTTATCTGCAGATCTATTTCAGCGGCTCTGTTTTCATGCTGCTCTTCAACATGGGTTCCAGCATTCTGCAGGCCATCGGCGATTCCAAGCACCCCCTCTACTACCTCATTGCCTGCTGTTTCTGTAACATCATTTTGGATCTGGTCTTCGTGATTGGTTTTAAGATGGGCACTGCAGGTGTTGCCTGCGCCACCGTACTGTCTCAGCTGCTGAGCTGTATTCTGGTCATGCAGCGGTTCTTCCGGGCCAAAACTTTCTATCGTCTGACCCTGTCTCAGCTGCGGATTCACCCCGGCATTATGAAGAAGATGCTGCTCATCGGAATTCCCTCCGGTTTGCAGGCCAGTATGTACAGCATCTCCAACCTGATTATTCAGGTGGCAATTAACTCTCTGATGACCGTTGCCGTGGCTGCATGGTCAGTTTCCAGCAAGGTGGACGGCATCCACAGTGCCATTACCACTGCTTTGGGTGTTGCTGTCATGGGCTTTGTAGGTCAGAACTACGGTGCAGGAAAGGAAGACCGGGTGCGGGAAACTCTGCGGGTTGCCCAGAAGATCTTCTTCCCGGTCACCATGGTACTGAGCGCTGTGGTGCTGCTGTTCAGCGCCTACGGACTGCACCTCTTCATTGATGATCCGGAGGTCATTTCCACCACACAGCGGATCATGCTGTATTTTGCCCCCTTCTATATCATCTGGACATTTATCGAGATTCTCACCGGCTCTCTGCGAGGCATCGGCGATGCCTTTGTCCCCCTCATCATCACCGTAGTCGGTATCTGCGTGCTGCGGCTGATCTGGGTTGCTACCCTCTTCCCCATCTTCCATGTCATCGACGGTCTGTGTGCATGCTATCCCATTTCCTGGGCCATCACCGCTCTTGCACTCTACATTTACTACCGCCGACAGGGCTGGCACAAGGCCAGAAGCAAATCTGCCCCCAAAGAAGCTGAATAATTTACGAAAATACCCCTGACTCGGTCAGGGGTATTTTTTATCGTATGAAGTTGGTCTGCGTTGGCGTTTCTTCCTCCGGCAGTCGGATTCCCGCCTGCTTTCCTGCCTCCATGCACTTAAGCAGGTATGCCATGTTCTTTCCCAGCACCCGCATGATGAAAAGTCCTTCTTCGTCCTTTTCCACATCTTCCGGGGTCTGCCCATGAACCATATTCCAGTACCGGGAAGATACCACCGGCATCTCCATAATGGTAAAGATCTTGTTGATCTGATCCAGCGCCGCCGTGGTGCCTGCCCGTCTGGCGCTGACCACCGCTGCCCCCGGCTTCATCCGAAAGATTCGCCGTCCGGCAGCATAACATACCCGATCCAGAAATGCGGTGAGGGATGAGCTGGCAGCTGCATAATGTACCGGAGAACCGAACAGAAAACCGTCTGCCTCCGCTGCCTTTTCGATAAACAGATTGACCCGGTCTTCCGTGACACATTTCCCGGTTTTCCGGCAGCCGCCGCAGGCATTGCAGCCCGCCACCGGTTTTGCCCCTACCCAGAAAATCTCCGTCTCGATGCCCTCTGCCTCCAGGACTTTTGCCACTTCTTCCAGCGCACGGTTGGTGCAGCCCCGCTGATGGGGACTTCCGTTCAGCATTAAAACCTTCATAGCCATTTCCTTTCTCAATAAAACTGTCTTCCCTGCTCCACATCGTCTTCCGCAAATGCCCGATGGATAGCATTCAGCACCCGCTTTTTATCTCCACTCCAAAGAGGTGCCAGCAGATCCCGCTTGGCACCGTCTCCGGTAAGGCGGTGAATCACCAGATCCCGGGGCAGACTTTCCACGCACAGCTCCAGTACCTTGATGTATTCCTCCAGTTCCATGGTGGGAACACGCCCCTGCCGCCACTCTTCTGCCAGATCCGTTCCCTGCAGAATATGCAGCAGATGCAGTTTAATGCCATCTGCCCCGGAATGACCGATATAGCGTGAGGTTGCCGCCATCTGCTCCGGTGTTTCCCCGGGAAGGCCTAAAATCTGGTGCGTAATCACCGTAATATCCCGCTCTTTTAACGCTTTTACCGCCCGATCATAGACCGGAAGTTCATAGCCACGGCGGATATAGCGGGCCGTGTCCTCCCAGATGGTTTGCAGCCCCAGTTCCACCCACACCGGCTTTTCCCGGCGGCAGTCGGAAAGCAAATCGAGAATTTCTTCACTCAGGCAGTCCGGTCGGGTGGCAACCGACAGCGCCACCACATCTTCCGGCGCCATTGCCGCCCGAAAGAGAGGCTCCAGCCGCTCCCGGGGACCATAGGTATTGGTAAAGGACTGAAAATAGGCAATATATTTTCCCTCGCCCTTGATCTTCCCTGCAACTCTCGCCTTAGCTCCTGCCAGCTGCTCCGGAATACTGCCATGCTCCGCAAAAGCCCCTGCACCGTCACAGAAAATGCAGCCTCTTCCCGCTCCCCGGTTGGGGCATCCACAGCCGGAAGACAGAGACAGCTTATAGACCTTGCAGCCATAGGTTTTTTTCAGCTGCTCATTAAGCGAGTTCCAATACATCCTGATTTCCTCCCGGGTGTTTTTTCGCCCTAAGCATAACATATTTGAAGCCCGGCTGCAACCGCAGAGACTTTCTCTGTCCTGCCTCTGGAAATAGAGGCAGGATTATGGTATGATAAATATAATATGTATTTCTTTTGGAGGCGCTTATGCTTTTATACGCAGAACACCTTTCCATCAATTTCGGCATTCGTCAGCTGCTGGATGATGTGAATTTCTATTTGAACGAAGGCGACAAGACAGGTATCATCGGTATCAACGGCACGGGAAAATCCACCTTTCTAAAGGTGCTTGCCGGTGTCAGTGAACCGGACGGCGGCACGGTCGCCCGTGATCCCAATGTCCGGGTCAGTTTTCTCTCCCAGAATCCTGTCATGGACGATTCCGCCACGGTTTTGGAGCAGGTCTTCCTCCATATGCCCGCAGAAATGCGCAGCATCCATGAATATGAGGCAAAGACCATGCTGAGCAAGCTTGGAATCACCGATTTTTCCCAGACCGTTGGCACGCTCTCCGGCGGACAGCGAAAGCGGGTTGCTCTGGCAGCCGCTCTGCTGCAGCCTGCGGATGTGCTGATTCTGGACGAGCCTACCAACCATCTGGATGCCGCCATGACTGCATGGCTGGAAGAATGGCTGCGGAAATTCCGGGGCGGGCTGATCATGGTTACCCATGACCGGTATTTTCTGGAGCGGGTGGTAAACCACATTACGGAGCTGTCCCGGGGGAAACTCTATCACTACGAAGCCAACTACTCCAAATATCTGGAACTGAAAGAACAGCGGCAGGAAATGGCGGAAGCCAGCGAGCGCAAGCGTCAGTCTATTTTGCGTGTGGAGCGGGAATGGATTTTGCGAGGCTGTCAGGCCCGCAGCACCAAATCCAAGGATCGGATTCAGCGTTATGAAGCCATGCTGGGACAGGATGCCCCCGAGTATGACGATACGGTGCAGCTTTCCGCTGCCTCCAGCCGTCTGGGAAAAAAGACCATTGTCCTGAATCACATTTCCAAATCCTTTGACGGTCGTCCCATTATCAGGGATTTTTCCTACAATCTGCTGCGCAATGACCGGATCGGCATTGTGGGTCACAACGGCGCAGGAAAGTCTACCCTTCTCAACATGATTGCCGGGGTACTGCCCCCGGATTCCGGCTCTGTAGAAATCGGTTCCACGGTAAAAATCGGCTATTTCACTCAGGAAGGCCGAGAACTGAATCTCAATCAGCGGGTCTATGATTTCATCCATGACATTGCAGACGAAGTCCGCACGGATGAAGGCACCTTCTCTGCAAAGCAGATGATGGAGCGGTTTCTTTTCCCCTCCGAACTGCAGTCCGTCCCCATCGGCAGGTTATCCGGCGGTGAGCGGCGGCGGCTTTATCTGCTGTCTGTTCTGATGGAAGCCCCCAATGCTCTGCTTTTGGACGAGCCTACCAACGATCTGGACATTATGACCCTGTCTATTCTGGAAGACTATCTGCAAAGCTTCCCCGGTCCCATTCTCACCGTTTCCCATGACCGCTTTTTCCTCGACAAGCTGGCTGATGCTATTTTTGAGGTACGGGGGGATGGCGAAGTCATTCGCTACAGCGGCAACTGGTCAGACTGGGAGCGCAAGCGTGTGCCGGAGCAGACCGCAGAAAAGGCAGAAAAGCCCAAGCAGCAGGAGCATATCCGTCCCAAAAAGCTGAAGTTTTCCTATAAGGAGCAGCGGGAATTTGACACCATCGACGAAGACCTGGCAGCTTTGGAGCAGAAGATCAAGGACTGTGAAGCAGAACAGGTACGCTGCGGCAGCGACTATGTCCGGCTGGAAGAACTGCAGCAGGAGCAGGCACAGCTGGAAGAGCAGCTGGAAGCCAAAACCGAACGCTGGCTCTACCTTACAGAACTGAAAGAAAAAATCGATGCTCAGCGCACATAAGAAATGCAATACAGCGCCCCGTGTTCCAAAGGACACGGGGCTTCTTCTTACTTACCGTCAAACACTCCTGCACGATCCAGGATCATAAGGATGCGCACCATGCTGTCGGTAAGCTGCAGTTTGTCGGGACTTCCCAGTAGATACTCCCGTGTCAGCAGCTTTCGGATGGTGACTCTTGCCGTTGCAGGAAGCTCCTCCACCGTATTATACAGTTTCTCCGGGGAAATCCCGGAACGCACCATTCCCTTTCTCACAAGATAATCCGTGCTGATGGGGGACATGATGGCGTTTTCTCCGTCTACTGAGTGGTTAATCACGGCTCTTTCCCCCACAGGATCCCCGTAGACAATCCATTCTTTTTTCAGCAGCCACGGGGCAATGCTCTCCCCGTTCCAGAATACCGCTCCGGGAAGAATCGTCACCACATCCCCATTTCGGATTTCTCCGCAATCGCAGGAATCATCATAGAAAGGGCGTCCAAATCCGGTAATATAGCTGTCAGTCAGGGCATAGCTGATTTCTCCCACGTGATTGGTGGTATTTCCCTCGATAGTGTACACCCTTCCGTCTTCCACCTTTTCTACAATGCCGGTATGGTCAAAATCTCCGAAGAAAATCTGATCTCCCGGCATGGGATTCTCCGTAAAATAGCGGTTCTGGTTTTTATAATACTGGGCGGAATATTCGCAGCCCGCACCGTATGGTCCGGTCTGGCAGGTCATTTCCTGTGCCAGATCTCCGTTCTTTCCGCAAAGCTTATAAAAGCACCAGTCCACAAATACATCGCACCACTCAAATCCCTGCTTGCTGGCCTGATAATATCCGGCTTCTGCCAGATCTCTCGCATACTTTGTGTAGTTACCGCTGCCATCATTGGAAGCATTTTTCTCATCCAGATTGGAACTGCTGTCCTTTTCATGGTAGCCCAGTTCTCCCCGGGCCACTGCCAGCAGATTTTGCACGGTTCGTCTCACTGCATCCCCTCCTAAATTTTCCTTCTAAGGCAAATTGGGACGATCTATCGCTTGCTGTCGCCTTTTTACCGCCCCAAAGAATCTATGCGCTGATGCCGTTTTCTATGCCACGGGCAAAATATTTCTTTTCCGAAGACCGCTAAGATTGGTAGCCGCCACGGAAAAACTGTGATACAATGAAGAAAAAGGAAGAAAAAGTCCTTTGGATTCAGGAGGCAACCGTCATGCAGGATATTTCTCATCAGGTAAACTGTCATGCCGCATTTTTCGGAACCGGTGTGACAAAACAGCTTTCCTACCGACTGGAGGTACTGAAAAAGCTGCAATCCGCCATCCATGCCCACGAAGCAGAAATCTGCGATGCCTTACGGCAGGATCTCAGCAAATCCGACTTTGAAGCCTATGAAACAGAAATCGGTCTTGTCTATGAGGAACTGCGCCGTACCATCCGCTGCCTTCCCAAATGGGCGCGGGACAAGCATGTGAAAACGCCCATCATGCACTTCCATGCTTCCAGCCGCATCTCCCCGGAGCCCTACGGCACCGTGCTCATCATGTCTCCCTGGAATTATCCCTTCCAGCTTACCATGATCCCCCTCATCGGTGCGGTGGCCGCCGGAAACTGCTGTGTGCTGAAGCCATCGGAGTACGCCTCCCATACAGCGGAAGTGATGGAAACCATTGTCCGGGAGGTCTTTGATCCGGGACATGTATCTTTGGTGCGTGGCGGGCGCAGCGCCAACCAAAGCCTTCTCAGCAATCGCTTTGACTACATCTTCTTTACCGGCAGTCCCTCCGTGGGTCATGTTGTCATGGAATCCGCTGCCAAATATCTGACCCCCATAACCCTGGAACTGGGCGGCAAAAGCCCCTGCATCGTGGATGAAACTGCGGATATTCCCGTAGCCGCCGCCCGGATTGTCTGGGGAAAACTGCTGAATGCCGGGCAGACCTGCATTGCGCCGGACTATCTGCTGGTGCAGGAGAGCTGCAAAGACCGGCTTGTGGAAGAAATGAAAAAGGCTGTGGTGCGCTTTTACGGAGAGCACCCGGAGCAGGCAGATTTTTATCCCAAGATCATAAACGAAAAGCATTACCAGCGGCTGCTGGGGCTTCTGGATTCCGGCACCATTCTCTTTGGCGGAGAACAGAATCCGGAAAGTCTCAAGATTGCCCCCACCCTGCTGGAACCGGAGTCTCCGGACTGCCCCGTCATGGAGCAGGAGATCTTCGGCCCCATCATGCCCATTCTCACCTTCCACAGCATGGATGAAGTCTATGCCCTGGTTGGAAGCCGCCCCAAGCCTCTGGCGCTCTATCTTTTCTCCCGGAATGAAGAAACCATAAAAACCACTATGGATACCCTCTCTTTTGGCGGCGGCTGCATTAACGATACCATCACCCATATTGCAAATCCCAATCTGCCCTTCGGCGGTGTGGGAAACAGCGGCATGGGACAGTATCACAGCAAGCGCACCTTCGACACCTTCACCCATTACAAATCCATCCTGCGCAAGTCCAATTTCCCGGACATTCCCCTGCGGTATCCCCCCTGCCGGAAGCATCTGGGGCTGCTGAAAAAGATTCTGAAATAAGTCCAATCCCTGCCGCTGCTTTGCGGCAGGGGCTCTCATCCGGAAGAAGCAGAACGGTTCCGTTTCCTTTAAAGGAAGCAGAGCCGTTCTTTTATTTCTCTTTCCCTTGCAATACGTCGGAATCTGTGGTACTCTCACTATATTACACACAGGGGGTTACTATGAAATATATTAAACAGTTCAGTATTATTCTGGGCATTTCCCTTCTTGGTGAATTGATTCACCACTTTGTTCCCCTGCCCATCCCCGCCAGCATTTACGGCATCGGCATTTTATTTTTTTGCCTCAAATGCCGCCTGATCCCGCTGGAGGCTGTGGCAGATGTAGGAAATTTTCTCATTGAGATTATGCCTCTGATGTTCATCCCCGCAGCTGTGGGGCTGCTGGAATCCTGGGGTGTGGTCAAAGACTCCATTGGCAAGTATCTGATCATTATCCCGGTTTCTTCCATTGCTGTCTTTGCCGTATCGGGGCTTGTGACCCAGTTCCTGCTGCGCCGCAAGAAGAAAAAGGAGGATTCCCATGAGTGATTTTCTGCAAAACTCCGTTTTTCTTGGATTGACCGTTACATTTCTCGCCTATGAAGTGGGTCTGCTGCTGAAAAAGAAGCTGAAATGCTCCCTTTTCAATCCGCTGCTCATCGCCGTTGCCCTCTGCATGGGGTTTGTATCTCTCTTCCACATCGACTATGAGACTTACAACGCCGGTGCCCGCTACATCAGCTATCTTCTGACGCCCGCCACGGTCTGTCTCGCCATTCCCCTCTACAACCAGTTTGAACTGCTGAAAAAGAACAAGCTTTCCGTACTGGTGGGGATTCTCTCCGGTGTCATCACCAGTCTGGTGACAATTTTGGTGCTGGCGCTTCTTTTCTCCCTCACCCATCAGGAATATGTTTCTCTGCTTCCCAAGTCCATTACCACTGCCATCGGCATGGATGTTTCCCAAGAACTGGGTGGCTATGTCTCTGTCACGGTAGCCATCATCCTTGTCACGGGAATCTTCGGCAATATGTTTGCAGAATTACTCTTTAAGGTTTTCCGGATTGAGGAACCGATTGCCCGCGGGATTGCCATTGGCACATCCTCCCACGCAGTGGGCACCGCCAAAGCCATGGAGCTGGGAGAAATTGAAGGTGCCATGAGCAGTCTGTCCATTGTGATTGCCGGGATTCTCACAGTAGTGGGTGCTTCGGTTTTTGCACAGTTCCTCTGATTTTACTAAGGAGTATGCTTATGCTGTTTTTACAATATCCTCCCTGCAGCACCTGTAAAAAGGCCCAGACATTTCTGGAAAGCCGGGGTGTGCAGGTTCAGTCCCGAAACATCAAAGAAGAAAATCCCACCTTTGAGGAGCTTTCTCTGTGGGTGGCCCGCAGCGGTCTGCCTCTGCGGAAATTCTTCAACACAAGCGGCCGCATCTATCAGTCCATGAATCTCAAGGAGAAGCTGCCGGAAATGAGCGAAGAAGAGCAGCTGCGCCTGCTGGCAAGCGACGGTATGCTGGTAAAGCGTCCTCTGCTGGTTGGCGATGACTTCGTACTGGTTGGATTCCGGGAAGCACAGTGGGAATCCGTCCTGAAATAAAAAAGTGCCCGCCCTCGGCTCAGCCGAAGGCGGGTTTTTCACGGGATATACCTTTCCTGAGGAGGGGAAAAGCAGCTGCTTTTCGCAACGCTTTTCCAATATTCTGTGCT
>RCNI01001829.1_pt1 | contig 10943 bp, 9 predicted proteins | sample 2041151 | NCBI WGS metagenome assembly RCNI01 (sample SAMN09708214, study PRJNA481090) | feces metagenome | isolation source: feces | place: Antarctica: Albino Rookery
ACTTACCCAAAAGAAAGTATGTTGACAATATTATCTTGATTTAAATAAAGTTAATAGTATAATTAAAGTATCCTTAAAGTGAATAAAGGAGGTTCATCCAATGAAAAAGATTATTTGCAAAAAGGAATATGACACCGAGACTGCAAAGTATATCACAAAGCATACAGTTGGTTTCTTTGGAGACCCTGCCGGTTATGAAGAGGTTCTCTTCCAGACCCCCGGCGGTTTATACTTTCTGTATGTACATGGCGGCGATAACTCTCCCTACCCCAAGGAAGACATACTGCGTTTAGCTAAGGCAAAAGTCAAGGACTGGATGGAAAACCGTTGATTTCCTTTGTCTATTGGGAGACTGCTACTGCAGTCTCCTTTTTCTTGACAAATATGTTATTCTAATAGGTGGATATGCCCTTATTTATATGGAGATCAATATGAAGAAAAAAATCATTTTAATTACTTTGTGTGCAGCACTCTGCTTCCTGTTTGGCTGTTCAAATCCGGAACCGCAAACGCAGATTGTAGCCACAACTTTGCCCGTTTATGAATTTACTTCCTACCTGTGCGAGGGGACCGGGCTTTCCGTCACCCAACTGGTAAATGAGCAGGTTTCCTGCCTGCACGACTATACCCTGCAAGTATCCCAAATGCGCACCGTTGAGGCCTCACAGGTTCTTGTTATGTCCGGCGCCGGCCTTGAAAACTTTCTGTCAGATGTAATTGGGAGCAAAGACAATGTCATCGATGCTTCTGAAGGCATTGAGCTGGCTTGTTCCGAACACAGCCACGACCACGGTCATAAACACGGCCATACGCATGAACACGAAGGCAAACACGAGCACGAACATGAGCTCAGCCACGAACATGGCTATGATGCCCACATCTGGCTCTCCCCTAAAAACGCTATGGTCATGGCGCAGAATATCTGTCACGGCCTTTCCCACCACTACCCCGAACACGAGGCCGCTTTCGAAAACAATCTAACTTCCCTGCTTGCAAAGCTTGAGCAGCTGCAATCCTATGGCGAAACCACGCTGAAGGATCTGTCCTGCCGGGATTTGGTTACCTTCCACGATGGTTTCCACTATCTGGCAGAGAGCTTTGATTTGCACATTCTGAAAGCAATCGAAGAAGAAGCAGGCAGTGAGACCTCTGCTTCTGTACTGATAGAACTGATTGAACTGGTAGAAAAAGAGAACCTTCCTGCTATCTTTACAGAATGCAATGGAAGCACTGCATCTGCCAATGTAATTTCTTCGGAGACTGGGTGCCCGGTTTATTCATTAAACATGGCTATGTCGGGAGTCAGTTATTTTGACGCTATGTATCATAATATTGACACAATAAAGGAGGCATTGGGATGAAACTAGGCACACACGGCGGGTCATGCGACCACTCCTGCTGTCTTCGTATACAAAATCTCTCTGTTAAAATCGGCAATGATTCCATATTAAAGGATGTTAACCTGCATATGCATTGCGGCGAAATGGTTGCACTGATTGGCCCCAACGGAGCCGGTAAAAGCACACTGATAAAAGCCATCCTGGGACAAAGAGATTATGACGGTGTGATCTCCTTCGCAGCACCAGGTCAGCGCAAGCACAAGCCTACCATCGGATATGTGCCCCAAAGCCCCACTTTTGATCCGGGCGATCCAGTATCGGTTGCAGATCTCTTTAACTGCTGTATGGGCAAGCGCCCCGCCTTTCTGGGAAATTCCAAAGCCATGCGCAGCAAGATCATTTCCTGTCTGGAGCGTGTTCACGGAGAAGACCTGGCTGATAAGCGAATTGGAACCTTATCGGGAGGTGAGCTGCAGCGTGTACTTTTGGCGCTTGCGCTGGAACCGCTGCCCAACATTCTGATTTTGGACGAGCCTCTGTCCGGTGTGGACGTAGAAGGCATGGAAACCCTCATGGACATGCTGGATGAAATTCGACACACCTACGATTTATCGATTTTGATGACCACACATGATTTTGGCATGCTCCCCCGGTACGCAAACCAGGTTATGCTCATTGACCGTACGGTCGTGTGTCACGGTTCACCGGAAGAAGTCCTTTCTTCCGAAGCTTTTCATGAAGTTTTCCATCGGAAAGGAGGGGCATTATAATGCACATTTGGTATTCTTTTTGCGATTTACTCCCCATTGAAATGCTGCACTGGGACTTTATGAAAAATGCGCTTCTGGCAATTTTACTGATGGCTCCTCTGTTTGGTCTGATTTCCACTATGGTAGTTACCGGACGCATGAGTTTCTTTTCCGATGCTTTGGGCCACTCCGCTTTCACCGGCATCGCAATCGGTTCCATCTGCGGTATTGCCAGCCCCACTTGGGCAGCCGTTGCTTTTGCAGTGGTCTTTGCTCTTTTGTTTTCTTATGTTCGCAGCCGCAGCAACCACACCGCCGATACTCTGATCGGTGTTTTTTCCAGTGCAGCAGTGGCTCTGGGTGTCTTTATTGCAACCCTGGGCGGCGGCAGTTTCTCCAAATACAACACTTACTTAATCGGTGATATTCTTTCTGTCACTCCCGGCGAAATCGGTGTGTTAGCGCTGGTACTGGTGGCTGTGGTAGTGTTCTGGTGCCTATTCAGCAATCGTCTGATGCTCACATCCATCCATCCGCAGCTGGCATCCTCCAGAGGAATCTCCACCGCATGGACGCAGACTTTATTTACCGTAGCCATTGCAATTGTTGTCACACTGGCACTTTCCTGGGTTGGCCTGCTTATTTTAAATTCTCTGCTGGTGCTGCCCGGTGCATCTGCACGTAATGTTGCAAAGAATTTGCAGCAGTATCACAGCTTTTCCATTGTCTTTGCGCTGATTGCCGGTATTTTAGGCCTTTGCCTTTCCTACTGGTTCGGCGCATCTTCCGGTGCTGCCATCTCCTTAATCCTTTCTGTTATCTTCGCTGTTTCCTTTTGCTTCAGAAAGGTAAGGTCCTAATTATGGATGTAAGCATTCAACCGATTGCCCGGATGAAAAGTGATTTTCCGACCAAATTCGGCATTCCCAGGCAAAGCGGATTGGCTTCCTCCCTGCGCTCTACCATTGTCTTTGAACCGGAATTTCGGAATTCCGATGCGCTGAGAGGAATTGAAGGGTTTTCTCATCTTTGGATCATTTGGCAGTTTTCCGAGGCTGTTCGGAAGAACTGGTCCCCTACCGTCCGCCCTCCCCGTCTGGGCGGAAATACCCGAATGGGCGTATTTGCCACCCGCTCACCTTTCCGGCCCAACAATTTAGGGCTTTCCTGCGTAGAGCTGCTAGAGGTTGAACACACAAGCGATATGGGAACTGTGCTTCATGTCGGCGGCGCAGATCTGATGGATAACACCCCGATTTTTGATATCAAGCCGTACATTCCATACAGCGATTCCCACCCCGATGCTCTGGGAGGCTTTACCGATCACGCAGGCGCTTTTCTTTTGGAGGTTCACTTTCCTGCACCTCTGCTGGAAATGCTCCCGGAAAGCAAGCGCAATGCTGCCATAGAGGTACTATCCCATGACCCCCGGCCCTCTTATCAGCGTCAGCCCAACCGAATATACGGCCTGTCATTTGCAGGCTATGACATCCGCTTTCAAGTAGAAGAGAACAAATTATATGTAAAAGAGGTCAACAGTAGTTCATTATGATTATCGATTTTCATACCCATACATTTCCGGATAAGATTGCAGCACATGCGCTCCAGCATATGCAGAGCCTAAGCCATAATGCGGTTTTTACAGACGGCACCGTGTCGGGACTGAAAGCCTCTATGGCAGACGGTGGCGTTACACATAGCGTGGTACTGCCCGTTGCTACAAATCCCGCAAAGGTCAGCCATATCAACAATGTATCTATTGAATCTACGGAAAAGGATCATTTAATTTATTTTGGATGCATGCATCCCGATTACGAAGACTACCGCACTGAGCTGGGCAGACTGGCGCAAAACGGCATTAAGGGCATAAAAATTCACCCTCTTTATCAAGGTGTCAATATCAACGATATTCGATACCTACGGATTTTGGATCGTGCCGCAGAATTGGGACTGATCGTCGTGATGCACTCCGGTGATGATCCTGCCTACCCAGGCGAAGTGCGGTGCAACCCGGAGATGACACGCAGCGCACTGGACCAGGTCGGCCCCGTAACCATGGTAATGGCGCACATGGGCGGCCTTATGAATTGGGACAAGGTTCCCGAGTTCCTGGCAGAAACCGGCGTGTACATTGACACAGCGTTTTCCCTGGGCAAAATGGCTCAGACCGATGAAAACTTTTATACAGAGGAACAGCTGCAACTGCTGACCTCTAAACAGTTCTGTCAAATCGTACGCACCTTCGGCTCTAACCGGGTTCTTTTTGGCACAGACAGCCCCTGGACAAGCCAAAAAGCATCCCTAGATGCCATCTCTGCGCTTCCTCTTACAACCGAGGAAAAAGAAAACATTTTCTATAAAAACGCCTGTACTCTCTTGCGCATGATTTAATTGGTACGGAGGATGCATATGAAAAGAAATATTGACATGCTCAATGGGCCAATATTCCCCAATATTGTAAAATACACCATTCCCATTATGCTTACAAATCTGCTGCAGCTGCTGTTTAATGCGGCGGACCTTGTAATTGTTGGACAGTACTGCGGCAGCATAAGCGTTGCTGCCGTCAGCGCAACAGGCGCTTTAACCAATCTGATTGTCAATCTTTTTATCGGACTGTCTGTAGGTGCAGGTGTAGCAGTTGCTCACGGACTTGGTGGAAATAACTTTGATTCCGTCAAGAAATCCGTGCATACTGCAATTCCTACCGCACTGATCAGCGGAGCGCTTTTAACGATTTTAGGTGTATCATTCTCTGAGCCAATGCTAAGGCTCATGAACACACCCGATAATGTGCTGCCCCTTGCCGCCATCTATATGAAGATATATTTTGCAGGCATTATTTTCTCCATGGTATACAACTTCAGCGCCTCCATTCTAAGAGCCGCAGGCGATACCAAAGGCCCTATGCTTTATCTGATCATCGCCGGAGTGGTCAATGTGATTCTGAATATATTCTTTGTCAGAGTCTTTGATATGAATGTAGCAGGTGTTGCACTGGCAACTACCATCTCTCAAGGCATTTCGGCGGTGCTGGTTGTCCTGGCACTGATCCGAAGAACCGATGCCTGCCACTTAAACTTAAAGGAAATGCACATCTACAAGGCCCCCTTGCTGAAAATCATTCAGATCGGACTTCCTGCCGGTATCCAAGGCTCCCTGTTCTCCATTTCCAATGTGATGGTGCAAAGCTCCATCAATAGCTTTAAAAGCGATGCTATTATGTCTGCCAACGGTGCTGCTTCAAATATTGACAGCTTTATTTATATGCTGCTTAACAGCTTCCATCAGACAGCCGTCAATTTTATCGGTCAAAACGCCGGCGCCTATCAGTTCAAACGGGTTAAGAAGGTATTTATACAGTGCTGTCTGTGCGCAACCGTTTTGGGACTTGTTACCAGTCTTCTAATGTATTCCTTCGGTGAGACACTGCTATCCATATACATTACGGATTCTCCCGAAGCCATCTCTTACGGTATGATCCGCTTTACTTACCTAGCACTGCCTTACTTCCTGTGCGGTATCATGGATACCTCCACCGGAGCCTTGCGAGGCTTAGGTGCTTCGATGGCGCCAATGATCATATCCATACTGGGTATCTGCGTTTTCCGTATTGTGTGGATTTACACCATTTTCCAGATTCCCCAGTATCACACGCTTGGTTGGCTGTATCTTTCCTACCCCATTTCCTGGATACTAACCCTAATTCCGCAAACGCTGGTTTTCTTCCATACATACCGAAAGAAAATGAATTTAGCGCTCAATTAAAAACACAAGGCCTGCTCTTTTGAGCAGGCCTTGCTTATTTATTTACTTGAAGTACTTGACTGCAGCCTCGAACATACGGATGTCGTATTCGCCGGGTACGTTCTTATACAGACCTGCACCGATACGCTCGCTGTGGCCCATCTTACCAAATACTCTGCCATCGGGAGAAGTAATACCCTCAATGGCATACATGGAGTCATTGGGATTAAAGTGGACATCGGAGGTTGCATTGCCGTCCATATCCACATACTGGGTAGCGATCTGACCGTTTTCAGCCAGCTGACGAATCAGCTCTTCACTTGCCAGGAAGCGGCCTTCACCGTGGGAAATGGGTACATTGTACACATCGCCAACATTGGTAAGTGCCAGCCACGGGGACTTGTTGGAAGCCACACGTGTTCTCACGATACGGGACTGGTGACGTGCAATGGTGTTAAAGGTCAAGGTGGGGCAGTTTTCATCGGTATCAATGATTTTACCGTAAGGCACCAGACCCAGCTTAATCAGAGCCTGGAAACCGTTACAAATACCACACATAAGGCCATCCCGCTGCTCCAGCAGCTCGGTTACGCCCTCTTTAATGGCAGCATTGCGGAAGAATGCAGTGATAAACTTACCGGAACCGTCAGGCTCATCACCGCCAGAGAAACCACCGGGGATAAATACCATCTGGGCGCTCTTCAGTTCCTGTGCGAAGCGCTCAACGCTTCTGGAGATGCCATCTGCAGTCAGGTTATTGATCACAATGATATGAGGTTCAGCACCTGCATCACGAACCGCCTTGGCAGAATCGTATTCGCAGTTTGTGCCGGGGAAGGCAGGAATCAGCACCTTGGGCTTTGCAACCTTAACCGCAGGTACGCTCCAGCTGGATGCACGGTATGCAAAGTTTTCCATAGGCGTCTTCCGGTCGGGAATGTTGCAGGAATATACGCTTTCCAGCTTTCCTTCGTAAACATCCAACAGATCGGAAAGCTTCAGCTTTTCGTCGCACAGCGTGATGCAGCCGTCATCCTTAATCATACCAATGTACTTGGCATCGGGAACCATATCGGTTACTTCCAGCAAAATGCTGCCGTAACGGTAACGGAAGATGTCCTTGTTGGTAAGCACCTTGTCATAAATGAAGCCCAGGCCATTGCCGAAGCCCATCTTCATCACAGCTTCGCCAATACCGCCAATACCGGGGGTATAAGCGGAAACCGCCTTGCCGGAGCGAATCAGCTCAGTAGCACGGTTCCAGACATACAGCAACGACTCAGTTTCGGGCAGTCCGTTGTCGTCATAAATGGGATCCAGGCAGACCAGCTGATGCCCAGCCTTCTTAAACTCCGGAGAAACAACATCCTTTACCTTACCGGTGGTAACTGCAAAAGACACCAGAGTGGGAGGTACGTCCAGATCTTCAAAGCTGCCAGACATGGAGTCCTTGCCGCCGATTGCAGCGATGCCCAGCTCCAGCTGTGCTTCAAACGCGCCCAGCAGTGCAGCCAAAGGCTTGCCCCAACGCTTGGAGTCCTGCCCCAGTCTTTCGAAGTATTCCTGGAATGTCAGATACACATCCTGGAAAGAAGCGCCGCTGGCAATCAGTTTGGAGACAGACTCTACAACTGCCAGATAGGCACCGTGATAGGGGCTCTGCTCCATGATGAAGGGATTATAGCCCCAGGCCATGAAGGAACAATCATCCGTGTGCTTCTGCTCAACGGAAATCTTCTGAACCATTGCCTGAATGGGAGTCAGCTGATTCTCGCCGCCAAAGGGCATGAGCACGGTGCCTGCACCGATAGTGGAGTCAAAACGCTCAGACAGGCCACGCTTAGAGCAGGTATTAAGGTCGGAAGCGACCCGATTATAGTTTTCCGCAAATGTGCCGTTAATCACCTTATCTTCCAGTGCAGGCTTGACAGGTGTAACGTCAATATGCTTCTCGGCACCGTTGGAGTTTAGGAACTCACGGCTGATATCACAAATAGCCTTGCCGTTCCAGTGCATCACAAGTCTGGGCTCTTCCGTAACTTTTGCAACCGGGCAGGCCTGCAGGTTTTCGCTGGCTGCTAGCTCCAGGAACTTATCTACATCCTTGGCTTCTACAACCACAGCCATACGCTCCTGGGATTCGGAGATAGCAAGTTCAGTGCCATCCAGGCCCTCATACTTTTTGGGAACCGCATTCAGATCGATTGTAAGGCCGTCAGCCAATTCGCCAATGGCAACGGAGACACCGCCGGCGCCAAAGTCGTTGCAGCGCTTAATAAGGCGGCTGGCAACCGGGTTGCGGAACAGTCTCTGCAGTTTGCGCTCTTCGGGCGCATTGCCCTTCTGGACTTCTGCGCCGCAGCTCTCCAGAGATTCTACGGTATGAGACTTAGAAGAACCGGTAGCACCGCCGCAGCCATCACGACCGGTACTGCCGCCCAGCAGGATAACGATATCACCGGGTTCGGGTACTTCACGGCGGACATTCTCCGCAGGCGTAGCGGCAATGACAGCACCGATTTCCATACGCTTTGCAGCGTAGCCGGGATGATAGATTTCATCTACAATGCCTGTAGCCAGACCAATCTGGTTGCCATAGGAAGAATAACCTGCAGCTGCAGTAGTAACGATCTTTCTCTGAGGCAGTTTGCCCTTGATGGTTTCAGAAACAGGCTTCAGAGGATCAGCAGCACCGGTAACACGCATAGCGCCGTATACATAACTGCGTCCGGACAGCGGGTCACGGATTGCGCCGCCGATACAGGTAGCAGCGCCGCCAAAGGGTTCAATCTCTGTGGGGTGGTTATGGGTCTCATTTTTAAACAGCAGCAGCCAAGGCTCTGTTACACCGTCCACATCCACGTTGATCTTTACGGTGCAGGCATTAATCTCCTCGCTCTCATCCAGCTTGGGAAGCTTGCCGTTGACCTTCAAATATTTTACAGCCACCGTTGCAAGATCCATAAGGCAAATGGGCTTTGTACGGCCCAACTCCTTACGCACGGCAAGATAGCGATCAAATGCATTTTGGAGCAATTCGTCTTCAAATGTGACATGATCGATGATGGTCCCAAAGGTGGTATGCCGGCAGTGGTCAGACCAGTAGGTATCGATCATACGAATTTCAGTAATGGTTGGATCTCTGTCCTCTTTCTTAAAGTAGTCCTGGCAGAAAGCAACGTCTGCTTCATCCATCGCAAGGCCGTACTCCTTGACAAAATTGGCAAGACCGGCTTCATCCAGCTTGGTAAAACCGTTCAGAACCTTAACCTCGGTGGGAATGGAGTAATTTGTCTTCAGTGTCTCGGGCTTATCTAGCGTTGCCTCTCTTGCTTCGACGGGATTGATGACGTACTTTTTAATACGGGCAATATCCTCCTGGCTCAAGTTACCATACAGCGCATAAACCTTAGCGGTATGAACAAGAGGACGCTCGCCCTGAGAGATGATCTGGATACACTGGGCAGCAGAATCCGCACGCTGATCAAACTGACCGGGCAGGAACTCAACTGCAAATACAGTGGCACCGCTCAGATCTACATCTTCTGAAGCAATGTCCAGCTGAGGCTCGGAGAACACGGTCTTCGTTGCATAAGAAAACAGGTCTGCATCAATATTTTCCGCATCGTAACGGTTGATGAGACGTACATTTTCCAAAGTCTCAATGCCCAAAAGATTTCTGGCATCAGACAGAAGTGCCTTGGCCTCATTGGCAAGCTCCGGTTTTTTCTCTACAAATACTCTATAAACCAATCTTAATTCCTCCCGGCTTTCAGCGCCTTAGCGCCAATATCGTTACGGTAATATGCATTGTCAAAATGAATGGATTTCACCATTGCATAGGCATCGTCAATTGCCTGCGCAAGAGAATCCGCAATCGCAGTTGCGCCCAGAACACGGCCGCCGTTTGTAAGCAGCTTACCGTCCTTCTGCGCAGCGCCAGCCACGTAGACATGATCCCAGATTGCATCGGGAATCGTCATTTCAAAACCCTTTTCATAGGCAGTGGGATATCCGTAAGATGCCATAATGACACAGCAGGCATTCTTGGAAGAGAAACGGACATCGGTCTGCGCCAGAGTTCCGTTGGTGGTTGCCTGCATAATGGTCAGCAGATCGCTTTCCAGCAGAGGGAGTACCACCTGTGTTTCCGGATCGCCGAACCGGCAGTTATATTCGATGACCTTGGGGCCGTCGGGGGTAAGCATCAAGCCGAAGTACAGGCAACCCTTAAATGTACGGCCCTCTGCGTTCATAGCATGAATGGTAGGCAGGAAGATCTTCTCCATGCACTCCTTCGCCACACTCTCTGTATAGTAAGGATTGGGCGCCACCGTTCCCATACCGCCGGTATTGAGCCCTGTGTCGTTGTCCCCTGCCCGCTTATGATCCATAGAAGAAATCATAGGCACAACGGTTTTACCGTCTGTAAAGGACAGCACGGAGACTTCAGGGCCGGTCAGAAACTCTTCAATTACAATTTGGTCTCCACTCTTGCCGAAGACCTTATCTGCCATCATGGATTTGACAGCGTCCATAGCTTCCTCGCGGGTCTGGGCAATAATTACGCCCTTACCCAATGCCAGGCCGTCCGCCTTGATGACTGTGGGGATAGGAGCCGTTTCCAAATACTTGAGGGCTGCATCCATAGAGGTAAAAACCTCATAAGCAGCGGTAGGAATTCCATATTTCTTCATAAGATCCTTGGAAAATACCTTACTGCCCTCAATAATTGCAGCATTGGCTCTGGGGCCGAAACAAGGAATTCCCTTTTCTTCCAGCGCATCCACTGCGCCCAGTACCAGGGGATCATCCGGTGCAACCACCGCATAATCGATGCCTGTTTCTACAGCGAACGCCACAATTTTATCAATATCTTTTGCTCCAATATTCACGCAGGTAGCATCCTTTGCAATGCCGCCATTACCGGGCAATGCGTAAATTTCAGAAACACGTGCGTTTTCTTTCAGCTTTTTAATGATGGCGTGCTCTCTGCCGCCGCCGCCGACTACTAGAATCTTCATTCGGGAGCCTCCCTTAGTGGTGGAACAAACGCATGCCGGTGAAGGCCATAACCATGCCGTGCTCATTGCAGCAGTCAATGACC
>RCNI01004362.1_pt1 | contig 10943 bp, 10 predicted proteins | sample 2041151 | NCBI WGS metagenome assembly RCNI01 (sample SAMN09708214, study PRJNA481090) | feces metagenome | isolation source: feces | place: Antarctica: Albino Rookery
ATTTATTTCATTGACGCAATTTCGTCTTTATCACTAATAATCGTATCTAATAGTCTTTCTTTAATATCTTTGTTTGAATATTCTCCATTTAATACTTCACTTAATGAATCTAAACGATTCGTAATATCTTCTTTAGAAATTGACATTACATTATTTTTGAAAATTAAATCATTTTTTGTTTTTGTTGTTACTTCTCCATCAAGACGTAATTCCTCAAACATTTTTTCTCCTGGACGTAGACCAATTTCGACAATATCAATATCTTTATACGGTTTCAATCCAGACATACGGATCATTTTTTCTGCTAAATCTAAGATTTTAACAGGTTGACCCATATCTAGTACAAATATTTCGCCTTTATCTGCATAGAATCCAGCTTGTAATACTAACTGTGCAGCTTCAGGAATTGTCATAAAGTAACGAATAATATTTTTATCTGTAATCGTCACAGGGCCTCCTTCAGCAATTTGTCTTTTGAAAATTGGAATAACAGAACCATTTGATCCTAATACATTACCAAAACGAACTGCAGCCATTTTCGTAACACCATTATTCCCGTTTGCTTGTAAAATCATTTCTGTCATACGTTTTGTAGCACCCATAACATTTGTTGGATTTACAGCTTTGTCTGTACTAATCATAATAAAGTTTTACTTCATTTTTTATACAAGCACGAATTACATTATTTGTACCAAATACATTATTCTTAATTGCTTCCATTGGACGTGTTTCCATTAATGGAACATGTTTATGTGCAGCTGCATGGAATACAACATCTGGATGATATTTTGCAAAAATTTCGTTAATTGCTTTATATTCACGAATAGAAGCAATTAATGAAACAATTTCAATATCTTTATCTAGTGTTCCATGTGTCCGATTTCGATTAAATTCTTGTTCTAACATATATAATGAATTCTCATTTACATCAATCATAATAAGTTTATAAGGTTTAAATTTTACAATTTGTCTACATAATTCAGATCCAATAGAACCACCAGCACCTGTAACCACAATTGATTTTCCAGTTAAATATTGCTTGATTTCATTTTGATCAAGATGAATTTCTCCACGACCAAGTAAATCTTCAATACTAATGTTTTCAACTGGATATCTTTTTTTCTCATCTAATTCATCAGCTAGCATATCATTACTTTCTTTCATGATTTTTGTCTCTAATTTTACTGATTGACAAATATCATAAATTCTTCGAATATTTTCTTTTGTTGCACTTGGAATTGCAATAAACGCAACTTGAATATCATATTTTTGTACAATCTCTGGAATATCATATGTATCTCCTAATACACGGAACCCTGATATCTCATTATGTACTTTTTTATCATCAATAAATCCTACTATATGAACATTAAAATCATTATTTTGAACTAATTCCTTAACTAATACATATCCTGCATCACCTGCACCAATAATAATAGCGTTTTTAGGTTCATTATAATTTTTTAACTTTATTCTTCGATAAAGGCGATAAAATAATCGATTGTTGAACATTAATAATAATGTTAAAACACCGCCTGTTATAGAAATACTAATAAATGTGCGCCCTAAATCAAATATAATGCCACATAAAACTAAAAATAAAGTGGACATAGTTACCGACAAACCAATTCTTAATGATTCTACTGGGCCAACATATTTCCACAAACTTTTATGTATTTTGAAAAGCATAAATGATACAGTGTATATAATTACTACACCAATAATCATAAATGCGGCATTTTTTGTATTTAAATTTAAAATTGACGAAACACGGAATTCTTTTTGAATAATATACGCTAATCCAAATGAAATAATTACCGTAATTAAATCAAAAAAGCATAATAACATTTCTCTATGTTTCTTATATAAATTACTATTAAAAACTATATCTAACATAAATACACCCCTCTAATCCCAGTAATTTTATCATATTTAGGATAAAATGTACTGTTTTTTGTAACTTTTTTACTAAAAAGTGCAATTCTTTTACTAATTTTTACATCATCTGTTGTTGATTATACTTGGAAGTATATGTGTATGCATACCTCCATCTTTAATGGATTCTATCAATACACCAATTGCTTCTTCTTTATTTTTGTCATATATGAATTGAATTGTTTTAACAAATAAGCGATTTTTATGTAAGATACATATTAATTCTGCAACACGATCTGCACGATGCACTAAGTAAAATCTTCCTTTTTCTTGCAGTGATTCTGATACCTTACTACATAAATCATCGAATGGTAAAAAGCATTCATGTCTTGCTATTTTCAAACTCTCTTTTTCATTCACATGTGAATCTTCTTTTACTTTAAAATATGGTGGATTACATACCACTACATCCACTTGAGGCATTTCCACATTTTTTACATCATCATTAACGATTTCAAATGGAACCTCACATTGTTTCAAATTATGATTTGCTAATTCACATGCTTCTTCTTGTATTTCAATACCATACATATACGCTGGACGAAATCTTGCCGCAGCAGCTAATAAAGCTCCATTATTTGTTCCTATATCTAATACTTTTTCTCCTTCATTCACTTTCATAAAATTTGCTAATAAACTTGTATCCGTATTAATTCGAAACATATCTCTTCTTTGATATACATAAACATCTGTATTATGTATATAATCATATGTATAATTATTCTTCATTTACTTCACTCCCTTAAACATTATACATAAAATATAGTAAAAATAAAACTTATGATTCTTAAACGTCTATTTTATGTACATTAAACTAAAAAAGACAAAATTTATGAATGTTTTTCATAAATCTGCCTTTTTTCTATTATTTCAACAAATTAAACAGCTTAATAAATTCAATAACTAGTGTTGATTTTAAATAAGAACTAATAAATACAAATAAGAAACATATTAAATATTAATATATCATTTAAAACAGAATTCAATAATTTCTTTAGACTTAATCGTTCTCTTGTACTACAACTATAAATAATATACATGGATAATTGAATTGCACTTGCAGAAATTAAATAGGTAGTTAAAACATCAAATAATACTTGTGGCAATAAAGTTAATAAGATTCCTACAATTCCTTTCATATGATATGTACAAATAAAAAGTGCACTTGAAAAACCTATTTGTAATCCTTTGGAAAATACAACAAAACTAATAAAAGGAATTCCCATAATACTAGTACCTAAAGTAAATACTACTATTACAAAAAGGATTCCCATAAAAAATTGTGATATGAAATAATCATATTTTTCCATAGATCCATCAATACTAGTTAAATAGGAACTTAGTGATTTAATATCTTGAAGATTAATATATTTTGCTGCAATTAATCCTATTAAAAACCCTACTGCCATTAAAATTGTTATGTATACATATACGTGTCGATATTTGTTAAAAAATCCTTGATAGTTCTTTTTCATACAGTCACCTCAATATACTATATGAAAAAAAAGAAGGATATTTCCTTCTTTTATTCGTCATATTTATCGTTTTTTTTCACTAATTGTGATGCACTCATTAAATGAGCTCCAGGAATTTGCCTATTTAATTCGTCTAATACATGATGAATATTAGTTTCATTATCTATTAGTTCTTTAAACATGTTCATTTGTAAAACACTTTCCCCTTTTGTATATAATGAACCAAGACCAATTCCTAGATGTCGAATTTCTTTTTCACTTTGATTTTGATCAAACAATAACAATGCTGTTTCTAATAATATTTGTTCATCATTTGTATATCCTTGAATCGATTGCTGTCGAACAACGTTTGTAAAATCATAGTATCGAATTGAAATTGAAATTAGTGATCCTTTTAAATTATTCTTTTTAGCTCTCATGCTTAATGAGTGTGCTAATCTTTTAAATACTGTTTTTACTTCTTCGTATTCGGTTGCATTATTATCTAATGTTGTAGACTGTGATATTGATTGTACACTCGTATTATAAGACAATTTATTATTACCATATCCTCTTGCATGTTGAATCGCAAGATATCCTTGTTTTCCTAGTAGCGTAATAATCTTTGATTCATTTTTAATATCTGCTAAGTCTCCAATTGTACATATTCCATTTTTTTCTAATACTGGAACACTCTTTTTTCCAATTCCCCACATATCGGCAATTGGTAATGGCCATAGTTTTGATGGAATCTCATGCTTTCTTAAGACTGTAATTCCCATTGGTTTCCTCATATCACTTGCCATTTTCGCAAGAAATTTATTTGGACCTACGCCAATACTACATGGTAAGTGAAGAGTGTCATATACTCCTTGTTGAATTTTCCAAGCAAGATCTAAGGGACGCTTATACTGTTTAATTACTTCTGTAACATCCATATAGCATTCATCAATACTTGCTGGTTCAATATAGGGACTATAAGTTCTTAAGTATCTAAAAAAACGGTGACTTAATTCTTTATACCATTCATAATCACCTTGCACTACCACTAATTCTGGACATTTTTCAAGTGCCATAAGTAAGGGCATTGCACTATGTACACCTTTACTTCTTGCTTCATAATTTGCTGTAGAAACAACGCTTCGTCTATGCAATCCTGCAACTGCTACTGGCTGTCCTTCAAGTGCTGAATTTCTTAATATTTCTGCACTTGCAAAAAATGCATTTAAATCGATATGAAATAATACTCTTGCTCCCATGTAATCCATCTTCCTTTTCTTGTATAAGTATAATGGATTCTACTACAAATTTCTAGTTTTTAACGAAAAGTTTGCATCACAGATTTGTTCTTCATTCGATGCTCTAATCGTAATTTATCTGCAATCATTGCGATAAATTCTGAATTTGTTGGTTTTGCTTTACTTGCAGAAATCGTATATCCAAAGATATCATCAATCGCATCTACATTGCCTCTATTCCAAGCAACTTCAATCGCATGACGAATCGCTCTTTCTACTCGTGATGGTGTTGTTTCATATTTTTTCGCAATCTCTGGATATAATATTTTTGTAATTTGTCCTAAAAAATCAACATTTATATATGTTTCTAAAATTGCGGTACGTAAATACATATATCCTTTTATATGTGCTGGTATACCGATTTCATGTAATAATTCTGTGATTTCACTTTCTAATTCTAATTTTGCTAATCTTTTCTTTTCACCTTCATCAAGATTAACTTCAAGTGCACTTGTAGCTTTATCTTTACTAATAAATCCTACAATATAATTTAATTTTTGAATTAAGTCCTTAATTTCAAATGGTTTCATCAAAATATAATCAACTTTAAACCCTTGAATTTGTGAAACAATTAATTCATTAATAAATGGTGTTGTCGCAATAATATGAGTTGCCTCTATATTATGACTTTTTAATTCTTTTAAAACTGCAATCCCATCTTTTTTTGGCATGATTAAATCCAAAATCAATATATCTACCTTTTTCCCATGTAATTCAAATAGACATTGCTCCCCATTTGTAGCACTGCCTATTACTTGATAAGCTTCACTTTTGCTGAATGATTCTTTCAACATATGAATTTGTTCTGTACTATCATCAACCACATAAACGCTTAACTTTTTGTTCATTTCTCTTTCCCTCTCCTTTAGTCACTATTATAGACAAAAAAAATAAAAAAAAAGGTCAACTTTGTCGAATAACTAAAATTAATTCCAATTTCCTACGAATTTTACTGCATTTTTAAAAAGAATGTAAAAAAAGTTGTAACTCTTCGTTACAACCTAATTTCTTTATTTTTCTTTCATTGCTTTTTTACGCATTTCCATAGCTTTCATTGCCAAGCCATATAAAACTTTATTTACTGGCAAATCAAATTCTCCAATAAACTCATGAATTGTCGGATTATAGTTTGCTTTAAATTTTGTTAAACCACCTTTAAAGTTTCCTTCAATTCCTCCCATATTACACCACTTGCAACCATGATCAAAGCTCCAAGTCATACAATTATAGAATGTAGCATATGGTGCCATGTAACGTTTATAACGATCATCTAATCCTGCATATAGTAACTCTGAAGTATTACCAAACTTCACACATAATGCACCTGCAAGGATTGCTTCATCTCCATCTTCTTCTTTAAACTGTTTTAATTCCGATAACTCTCTAGTTAAAGAAGCATGTAATTCTTCTAAAGTAAAGCGTTTCTTCTTCGCATTTTCCGGACATTCTTCTAAGTCTTTCACATTCTTTTCATATTTAGCTAAGATTTCATCATACTTTTCTTTCACATTTAACTTAGCTAAATAAATGACTGCATCATCTCCATATGTATGCATGATTTTACTGAAATATTGTTCATCACGTAAATGAATTCCTTTTCTTTTTTCTGTACAATGCATAACTTTTGCGAAATCATGAACACCTTCTTCATGATGTTCTTCTAATCTAACGTTTTTCTTTTTAACCGTATTCAATCCTTTACGACAACTTTTCGTAACACTGCTTTCAAAATCATCTTGTTGATATACATATGCATGATATCTTGGTTGAATCGTTGCATCAAAACTTGTTGTGAATCCTTTAAATTTCGCTCCACAAGATGTTAGTGTAGAAAGAATACTTGAAACTGAATCAAATCGATTTTCATTTACTTCATCTAATGTATATATATTACATGAAATAGCAGGATCGAATGTGATAAATAAACAGTGTTTCTTTTTTGCTAATTTCTTCAATGATTGAAAATAAAAAGAAACTAATTCTTGATCTGAATAATCCATGATTGGTCCACGAGGAATATAAAAAATGCAAAACCCTAAAGGTAATGGCTTTTGTAATACCATACTACTTGCAACTAATGTAGATTCATTTTCTACACCACAAAGAAAATGATTCCAATTATCTTTTACTTTACCCCAATTACTAGATTGTAATAGATTGCAATATTCATGTCCTTTTACAAAATCATCATGTCTTTTTTCATCTAAATTTTCAATGAATCGTAATCCCATACTATTTCTTCCTTCCTTTTATTTATTTTATTCCATACAAACTCCATAACATTATATAACAAAGTATACGGAAATCCAACTATCGCATTGACATTTTATCGATTTCTAAAGTTCGCTTCTAACTTTACTTCTTATTATTTACATTTTCCAGTTAAATAATTCTTCTTTTTTATATCGATAATAAACATAACCTACAAAATCTGCTAAACCCCATCCTATAGGGACCGACCACCAAATTCCAACAACTCCAATTGCTGAAATTGCGGATAATGCGTAAGCTAAAATTACACGTGTTCCAAGCGATAAAACCGTAAGTATAATAGACATTTCAGGTATTGCTAATCCTCTATATAATCCATAAAGTAAAAACAAACATCCTATACCACAATAAAATATTCCCTCTATACGTAAATATCTTACACCTTCTTGAATGATTAATACTTCTTTTGCATTCACAAAAATCATCATTAGTGGTTCTGCAAAAATCCATACAAATATAGAAATAACGACACAAAACAAAATTGAAGCCCAAAGTGCACCTTTTAAACCATCACAAATACGATTTTTCTTTCTAGCACCATAATTCTGTGCAATGAAAGTCGAAAACGCATTTCCAAAATCTTGTACTGGCATATATGCAAAAGCATCTATTTTTACTGCTGCAGCAAATGCAGACATAACAATTGGACCAAAGCTATTTACTAAACCCTGTACCATTAAAATACCTAAATTCATAATAGATTGTTGAATACAAGTAAGTAAAGAATAATTCATAATTTCTCGAATACATGTATATTTTATATGACAGTGCTTTTGTTGGATTCGAAGCTTAGGAAAACATACCCATGTATATAATGCAATTCCGATTCCTGAAATAAATTGAGCAATTACCGTTGCCTGTGCAGCACCAGTTACCCCTAACTTTAATCCTAGTACAAACCATAAATCTAAGATAATATTTGTAATTGCTGAAATTGCTAGAAAAATTAGTGGTACCATGGAATTTCCAACTGCACGGAGCAAAGAAGCAAAAAAATTATAAAGAAACGTTGCAAATAAACCAGAAAAAATAACAACTAAGTAAGATTTCATTAGCTCATATACTTGAGCAGGGATATGTAAAAAATCTAAAATCCAATCAATACCTAGATAAATTGCTATATTAAGTATCATAGTTAATGATGCAATAAATACAAACGAAACAAAAATTCGCTCCTTTAATCCATCTTCATCTTTTTTACCAAATCGAATAGAAAATATAATACTACTTCCCATGCACAATCCAAGTAAGATCGAAGTTAAAAATGTCATTAATGTAAATGAAGATCCTACTGCCGCAAGTGCATCTGGACCTAAAAATCTTCCTACAATAAAGGTATCCGCAATATTATAAAATTGTTGCAACAAATTCCCCAAAATCATTGGAAAAGCAAACATCAACATTGTCCGTACGACAGGTCCATTAGTCAAATCTTGCTTCATTATTTTCTTTTTATTCGAACGAACATTTAATGTTGCACTATTACCCTCATGCATTCAAAACTTCCTCCCTATGTATAAAAACTTGATTTAGTATACCACATTAAATTAAAAAATGACAGTATTCTCAAATGAGCCTCTGCCATTTTCTATAAAATTAATTTTTATTCTTCATCCATTGTTCCTTAGTCATATAATTAATATGTTCAACTCTTTCTTCATTCATTAATGGAACAAATACATGATTCATTGTATGATGGTACAGAAATCCTAGTTTTTCTTGTACCCTTTTTGATTTTTTATTTCCATCATAGTAACCACACCAAATCGTAGTCATTTTCAAATCCTCAAAACCATGTCGTAAAACTTCTCTGGCTGCTCCAGGCATATAGCCTTTACCCAAAAATTGTTTTCCTAGCCAATACCCTAGTTCACATTCGTTAAGACAGTTTGGTTCCGCTAAATGACTATTAAGCATCAATTCAATTGCTCCCATTCCCATATTTTGATTCTTTTCACAAATTGCATAGCATTCAGTTCCTTTAAGTGGGGAAATGCTCCAACGTATTTGTCCTTATGAGCCTTCAAGGGAAGCATAAACAGTATAAATGGAAAAGGTACTTGCAAAAAACTTTATTATCAGCAGTTTTGGAGGATTTTATTAAAGTCCTATGGCATCTAATAATCGTAGATAAAATCGAGTATTTCAAATTCTGATTTATTTAACCGCAATATATCATACACAAGCGAAAAGCAATAGAGAGAAAATCTTCCTATCGCTTTTGGTTACTCTGCTGATTCTAGCATATTCTCAATAAAGATGCCAGAACCCTTTGTAGGATCACCGACAGCAACATGAGTTACTGCACCAATTAATTTACCATCTTGTACAATTGGACTGCGGCTCACGAGTGATTTCTATTAGGGACAACAGCGGTTCGATAAATTGGAATATGTTTAACGCTTTAATCTTCTCTTTACAAATCTCGTTGGGCCACAATTACCGTGTAACCATCAGTTTCATAAGAAACTCCCGTTTCAAAGAAACCATTTTTATTCCAGAAAGCTTCACTCTGTGGATTTCCTTTTACCCATCCTAAACGAACTTGACGATATGAACGGTTCTTTAGGTATTGAATTAGCTCCTGAATGATCTTTGTACCGATTCCCTGATGCTGAATCGACACATCTGTCATAAAGAAGCCAATAAAAGCTGTACTTTCATTCGGATATCCATCTATCAGATCCATAACAGCAATCAGGTGATTGCCGTCAAAGAATCCAACATAGTATTTATCATCTATGCTTTTTCCTTTCGGCAGTGCTTTTAGATCATTAATAATAGATTGCTCTGTCACAAAAGGGGGACAATGCTGATAATACAGTTCATTTTCCTTACAAAGTGAAAAAACTTGTGTTATGTCAGTAGGCATAATTGTTTTTAAAATGTATTCCTTTGAGAAATCTTCTATATATAGCATGTCCTATAACGCCTCCTTCTGAAATAGTATCTGTTAAGAAATTTTTGATTTATCTAACCGTATTATATCACACAAAATCATAACCACGCCTAAATGAAGTGAACCCAATTTATTGGACACTCAATTAAATTTATTTTAAGTAGTTAATAAGGATTGATTCCTATATTGTATAGGAGTTAATCCTTTTAATTTTACTGTGATTCTTTGCATATTATAATACTCAATATATTCTTCCATCGCAATCTTTAATTCATCTAATGTTTCAAATGTATACTCATAACCATAAAACATTTCATTTTTCATCTTTCCAAAGAAGTTCTCCATTGGTGAATTATCTAAGCAGTTTCCTTTTCTGGACATTGATTGTTGAATTCCTTTCTCTTCAAGCATTTTATGATATGTTTGCATTTGATACTGCCATCCTTGATCTGAATGAAATTTCAATCCTTTTAAATTGTCATATTTATCAAATGCCTTATTAAGCATATCTTTTGTTTGTTTAAAATTTGGTGTTGCTGATATACTAAATGATACTATTTCTCGATTATGTAAATCTAAAATTGGTGATAGATAAAGTTTACCAGCTGCTATATGAAATTCCGATACATCTGTAGACCATATTTCATTGCATTTTGTTGTATTAAAATTTCTCTTAAAGTATGTCTTATGATTTTCTTCATCAACTACTTTATCAAGTAACAGATTTTTTACTGTACCATTCATATCTCCTTTATATGATTTATATTTGGTTTTTGGTGTTTTAGCGTACAATCCCATAACTTTCATTAGTCTTTTAACACGTTTATGATTGATGACTATCCCTTTGCTTTTTAAAACTAGTGTAATCCTTCTATATCCATATCTTCCCTTATTATCAACATAAATTGATGATATCTCTTTTTTAATATCTTCATCCTTATCAACTTTCTTCAAGGATAAGGAGTTATGATAGTAAGTTGATTTTGATATCTTACATACCTTAAATAGGATTTTTAATGGATATTTAAGCCTTAGTTCATTGATTACTATTGTTTTTTCTTTATTTGTTGCTTGTTCCTTTGTAGA
>RCNI01002154.1_pt1 | contig 10940 bp, 6 predicted proteins | sample 2041151 | NCBI WGS metagenome assembly RCNI01 (sample SAMN09708214, study PRJNA481090) | feces metagenome | isolation source: feces | place: Antarctica: Albino Rookery
ACCAGAAAACCACCAGCCGCAACCCCCGGTCTACGGTGGGAACGGTGACGGAAATTTATGACTATTTCCGCCTGCTCTGGGCCAGAGTGGGTACGCCCCACTGCCCTAAATGCGGCAAGGAGATCCGACAGCAGACCATCGACCAGATCATCGATCAGATCCTGGCCCTGCCGGAGGGGACCCGCATCCAAGTGATGGCTCCGGTGATCCGCGGCCGTAAGGGAGAGCATACCAAGGTGCTGGAGGATGCCCGCCGCAGCGGCTATGCCCGTGTGCGGGTGGACGGGAATCTCTACGAACTGACGGAAGAGATCTCACTGGAGAAGAATAAGAAGCACACCATCGAAGTGGTGGTGGACCGTCTGATCGTTCGGCCCACCATTCAGCAGCGTCTGACGGACTCGGTGGAAACGGCCTCGTCGCTGTCCGGCGGCATTGTCATCATCAATCTGCTGCGGGAAGAGAAGGATCTCACCTTCTCCCAGAACTATGCCTGTGATGACTGCGGCATCTCCATTGAGGAACTGACGCCCCGGATGTTTTCCTTCAACAGCCCCTACGGCGCCTGCCCGACCTGTACTGGCCTGGGCAGCCAGCTGAAGGCAGACCCGGCGCTTATTATCCCCGACCCCAAACTGTCCATTCTGGATGGAGCCATTCAGGCCAGCGGCTGGGGCAATGTGCGCTCGGACGGCGTGGCCCGGATGTATTTTGATGCTCTGGCCAAGAAGTACCGCTTCAAGCTGGACACACCCTGGGAGAAGCTGAGCCGGGAGGCAAAGCAGGTCATTCTCTACGGCACAGACGGCGAAAAGCTGGAACTGCACTACGACCAGCCCCGGGGCCGCGGAACGCTCTACCAGGCCTTTGAGGGCGTATGCAACAATGTGGAGCGTCGCTACCGGGAGACCCAGAGCGATGCCAGCAAGAAAGAACTGGAAGAGCTGATGGGTACCAGCCCCTGTCCCGACTGCCATGGACAGCGCCTGCGTCCGGAAGCACTGGCGGTGACGGTGGGGGGCCTTTCCATCCACCAGGTAACTGAACTGAGTGTGGACGAAGAACTGGACTTTTTTGACCATTTGCAGCTGACCGACACGCAGATGCTGATTGCTGCACAGATCCTCAAGGAAATTCGCTCCCGGCTGGGCTTTTTACAGTCGGAGTCGGTGGGGTTGAACTATCTGACCCTGTCCCGGTCGTCGGGGACCCTCTCCGGCGGCGAGAGCCAGCGCATCCGTCTGGCAACGCAGATTGGCTCGAGTCTGATGGGGGTCCTCTATATTCTCGATGAGCCCTCCATCGGTCTGCATCAGCGGGACAACGACAAACTGCTGGCGACTTTGTGCCGCCTGCGGGATCTGGGCAATACCCTGATCGTCGTCGAGCACGACGAAGACACCATGCGTGCTGCGGATTATCTGGTGGACATCGGCCCCGGCGCCGGTGCTCACGGTGGCGAGGTAGTGGCCTGCGGGACACCGGAAGAGGTGATGGCCAATCCCAACAGCTTGACGGGCCAGTATCTCAGCGGCAAGAAGAAAATCGACGTGCCCGCCCAGCGCCGCAAGGGCAATGGCAACTGGCTGACCGTCCGGGGCGCGGCGGAGAATAATCTGCAAAACATCGACGTATCCATTCCGTTGGGGACCTTTACCTGCGTGACCGGCGTATCCGGCAGCGGCAAGTCCTCTCTGGTCAATGAGATCATCTATAAGAAACTGGGCGTGGAGCTGAATCGCATGAAGGCCCGGCCCGGCAAGCACAAGGCCATCGAGGGATTGGAATATCTGGACAAGGTTATTGACATTGACCAGAGCCCTATCGGCCGCACGCCCCGGTCCAACCCGGCCACCTACACGAATCTTTTCAATGAGATCCGCAATCTCTTTGCGGCGACCCAGGAGGCCAAGGCCCGTGGCTACGGCCCGGGGCGGTTCTCCTTCAACACCCGGGGCGGTCGGTGTGAGGCTTGTTCCGGTGACGGTATGCTGAAAATTGAAATGCACTTCCTGCCGGACGTCTATGTCCCCTGCGAGGTCTGCAAGGGCCGGCGCTACAACCGGGAGACATTGGAGGTCCGCTATAAGGGCAAGAACATTGCGGACGTGCTGGACATGACGGCGGAGGAGGCACGCGACTTCTTTGCGCCCGTGCCGAAGATTGCCCGGATGCTGCAGACCCTATGTGATGTGGGTTTGGGCTATGTGAAGCTGGGCCAGTCTTCCACCACCCTCTCCGGCGGTGAGGCACAGCGGGTGAAGCTGGCCACGGAGCTGGCAAAGCGCTCCACGGGCCGCACGATCTATATTCTGGATGAGCCGACGACCGGCCTTCATACGGATGATGTACGCAAGCTGCTTCTTGTTTTGCAGCGGCTGGTGGACAGCGGCAACACGGTACTGGTCATCGAGCACAATCTGGATGTAATCAAGTGTGCCGATTACCTCATTGACCTGGGTCCCGAGGGTGGTGCCGGCGGCGGCAATATCGTTTGCACCGGAACACCGGAGGAAGTAGCGGCCTGCGAAGCATCCTATACGGGGCGGTATTTGAAAAAACTGCTGTAAGGTGTGCCCCTTGGTGCATATACTGTACTGAGGTGATGGCAATGAGCGTGGTGCAGGACGCACTGGTGGCCTTTCTGGCTGCCATCGGGCTCACAAGTCTGGTATGGCTGGGTGTAGAAATCCTATGTCGGCGGCGAGAGAGAACGGGCCGTGCTGTAATTATGCTGCCTCTGTACGGGGCGGCGGAGGAAATGGAAACGAGCGTGCAGGCACTGCAGCGGGAGCGGGAACTACCGCTGCTGCTGGTGGACTGCGGGCTCAGTGAGGAGGCTCTGCACCGGGCACAACTGCTGGTGCGGGACGGAGAAGGGGTGGAACTGGTGGTTCCGGAAGACCTTCCAACATATGTAACTTGAGAAGTAAGAGGTAAGAACATGGGCGAGCGCTGCACGGTGGAGGGTACCGTACAAAACCTGATTTTTCAGAACGAAGAGAACGGTTACACCGTCCTGAGTCTGGTGACCGAACTGGGGGAAGAAGTAACCGTGGTGGGCTGCATCCCCTGTGTGGCACCGGGAGAGGCCATGACGGTCACCGGCGTATGGGTGAACCATCCCAGCTATGGGCCGCAGCTCACAGCGGAGCTGATGGAGCGGCGGATGCCGGAGCACGAGGATGAGATCGTCTCCTATCTGGCCAGCGGTATCATCAAGGGTGTGGGCCCTGCCACGGCCGCTCGTTTGGTGGAGAAGTTCGGCCGGGATACATTGGGTGTCATCGAGGATGAGCCGGAGCGGATGAGCACCATCAAGGGCATCACCGCTAAGAAGGCCATGGAGATTTCCGGGGCATTCCGGGAACTGACGGGTCTGCGGCGCGTGATGGAGTTCATGGCCCGCTATGACCTGCCGGTACAGCTGGCGATGCAGCTCTATCGGGCCTACGGCGGTGCAGCGCTGCCGAAGCTGAAGGAGAATCCCTATCTCCTCTCCGGCGAGCGCTACGGTGTGGATTTCGGTGTCATGGATGAGATCGCTCTGAGCATGGATTTCGGCGCAGACGATACCTGCCGTGTGGAGGCCGCCCTGGAATATGAACTGACCTATAATTTGAATAACGGCCATGTGTTCCTTCCGCGGGAGAAGCTGCTGGCAGCCACAGGACAGCTCATTGATCTGCCGGTGGATATGGTGGAAATCGGCCTTGATGGTCTGCTGGAGCGCCATGTGGTGGTGCAGGAGCCGGTGGCCAACGTCACAGCCTGCTATCTGCGCAGTTACTACGAAGCCGAGACCTTTGTGGCGCAGAAGCTGCTGGCGCTGCGGGAGATTCCCCAGCCGCCCCTGAGCCGGGTACAGGAGATCCTGAACGCTGTCCAGACACGGCGGGGGATCCGCTATGCCCCCCAGCAGGAGGAAGCGGTCCGTCTGGCAGCCAACGAAGGCGTACTGCTGCTGACCGGTGGTCCCGGTACCGGTAAAACGACCACCGTGCAGGCGATTCTGGCCCTGTTCAAGGGGATGGGGCTGGAAGTGCTGCTGCTGGCCCCCACAGGCCGGGCAGCACAGCGGCTGGGGGAGGTCTGCGGCGCAGAGGCCCAGACCATCCACCGAGCTCTGGGAATGGCCTACAACGAGCTGACCGGCGAGGTGACGTTCCGCAAGAATGGCTCCGATCCACTGGAGGCCGATGCCGTCATCGTCGATGAGATGAGTATGGTCGATCTGCAGTTGATGCAGGCACTGCTCAGTGCTTTGCGTCCGGGCTGTCGTCTGCTGCTGGTAGGTGACCCGGATCAGCTGCCCTCCGTTGGTGCGGGCAACGTGCTGGGGGATCTGCGCCGCAGCGGCGTGATCCCCAATGTGTGCCTGCGGGAAGTGTTCCGACAGGCAGAGCAGTCTGCCATCATCCGCAATGCCCATGCGGTGAATCTGGGGTCGGCACCGGACCTGCACAACAATCAAGGGGACTTTTTCTTCCTGTGCCGCCGCACGCCGGAACGATTGGTGCAGACGGTGGTGGAGCTGTGTCAGACCCGCCTGCCGGATAAGATGGGCATTCCTGTCGGGGAGATCCAGGTCCTCAGTCCCACCCGTAAGGGGGAGATGGGAACGGTGAACCTCAACCGGGAATTGCAGAAGGCCCTGAATCCGCCTGCCAGGGACAAGCGTCAGAAAATCTGGGGCGATCAGATTTTCCGGGTCGGTGACCGGGTTATGCAGACCCGCAACAACTATGATGTGATCTGGGAGAAGGAGGATGGCAGCGCCGGCAGCGGTATCTTTAATGGCGATGTGGGAACAATCATGGACATCGACCCCTCCGGGGAGCTGATTACCATTTGCTTTGATGATCGCACGGCGGTCTATACGGCAGATCTCCTCTCTCAGCTGGATATGGCTTATGCCATTACTGTACATAAAGCCCAGGGCAGCGAGTACCGGGCAGTGGTTCTGGTGTCTGCCCCCACAGCTCCGGCGCTGATGGTGCGGGGCGTGCTGTATACCGCTCTGACCCGGGCACGGGAGATGCTGGTGCTGGTGGGTGACGATTTGGTGCCGGGCCGTATGGCGGCAAATGACCGGCAGCAGCGCCGTTACAGCGGTCTGCGCCGTCGGCTGCATGATCTGGGGAGCCAAGCATGAACATCAATGAACGCATCAACCGCTTCAGCCGCGAGGCGTTGAATTTCTTCTTTCCCCGCCGTTGTCCCTTCTGCGGGGCGGTGGTGGACAAAGAGCTGCTGTGCGCCGATTGCCGCAGAGAGCTGCCCTTTACGGAAGGACAGGCCTGCACGGAGCGGTCCTTCGGTCGGTGTGCTGCACCGCTGTACTATGAAGAGAGCGTCCGCAGTGCCCTGTTGGACTATAAATTCCACGGCAAGATGGGCGGTCTGGACTGTTTTGGACGCCTGCTGGCAGAGTGTGCCGCAGAGGAATATATGGGGTGCTTTGACACCATTACCTGGGTGCCTGTGTCCCGCAAACGGCTGAAACAGCGAGGGTTTGACCAGAGCCGGTTGCTGGCGGCCAGTACCTGCGTCGACTGGCACACGCAGCCACTGCAGACCCTGCGCAAAGTGCAGGACAATCCGCCCCAGTCGAGCATTGACGATGCTGACCGCCGCCGGGCCAATGTGCTGGGCGTTTATGAACCGATCGTGGAAAATATTCGGGGAAGACGGTTGCTGCTGATTGACGATATCTGCACCACAGGTGCAACGCTGGGGGAGAGTGTCCGGGTGCTGAAGGATGCCGGAGCTGCCGATGTAGTATGCCTGACGCTGGCGGTTCGGCGGCACAAATCGGTGCATACTTCGCAGGAAAACGGGATAAAATGAGATGTCTGCCTGTGCAGAATATTTTGGCGGTCTTCCAGCCGCGCAGGGACAAAAGAGAAAGCAGACGAAATAATTATGACTATTTTGCAAAAAAAATGGGAATAGGTCAAAATAATAGGAAACCCCCTTGCAAAAAAATGTGGGGAACATTATAATTAGAAATCAGAAAGAACCGGTTTGCGCGGACAGGGATCCTGCACTGCAGACAAGCCGTAGACGATACATTAAAGAATAAAAATGAGGTGTTGCATATGTGCGCTTTGGCGAAAGATATTGGTATTGATCTGGGTACCGCTTCGGTCCTGGTTTATGTAAAAGATAAGGGTGTTGTGCTCAACGAGCCCAGCGTTGTGGCAATCGATAAGAACGATGGCCGCCTGCTGAAGGTGGGTGCAGATGCCCAGGCTATGCTGGGGCGTACCCCCGGCAATATTGTTGCCATCCGTCCTCTGCGTGAGGGTGTTATTTCCGACTATGACATGACGGAGCGGATGCTCAAGGAGTTTATCCACAAGGTGTCCGGCGGCTTCCATTTTGTCAAGCCCCGTGTCATTATCTGCGTGCCCTCCGGAATTACCGAGGTGGAGGAGCGTGCTGTCATTGATGCCGGCATTCAGGCCGGTGCCCGCCGCGTATATCTGATCGAGGAGCCTGTGGCTGCTGCCATTGGTGCCGGTATCGATATTGCCAAGCCCGACGGCCACATGGTGGTCGACGTGGGCGGCGGTACGGCAGATATTGCCGTTATTTCCCTCTCCGGTGTGGTGGAGTCCGCCTCCATCAAGGTGGCTGGAGACCAGTTCAATGAGTCCATCGTCAAGTATATGCGGCGTAAACATAATATCCTCATCGGTGAGCGTACCGCTGAGCTGATGAAGATGCAGATCGGTTGTGTCTACCCCAAGGAGGAAGAGGCCAGCATCGAAATCAAGGGCCGTTGCCTCATGACCGGACTGCCCAAGACCACCACTGTCACCTCTACCGAGATGATGGAGGCCTTTGAGGAGCCGGTAGAGCGCATTCTGGAAGCGATTCACGGTGTTCTGGAGCGTACTCCCCCTGAACTGGTAGCCGACATTTCCGACAACGGCATCGTCATGACCGGCGGCGGCAGCCTTGTGGATGGTTTCGACAAGTTGATTACCGCCCGTACCGGTATTCAGACCGTGGTGGCAGAGGATGCTATTTCCTGTGTCGCGGAGGGTACCGGAAAGAGTCTGGAGTGGGTTAGCTCTATGCAGGACGGAACAGTCAACTTGTCCCGCAGAAGACAGATGAACTAAGTCAGCCGTTGTGCGTTGCGAACGGGATGAGCCTGCTTAGTGGCGCACAAATCAATTTGTGCGGTGCTATCACCGCGAGGTTCTATTGAGGAGGTTTCAGATGAAGTTTTCCAGCAAAGTTGAAAAATGTACCCTGTCTCCCATGCGTAAGTTTCACCCTTATGCAGTGGCAGCCGAGAAAAAAGGGCGTCAGATTTACCACCTGAATATCGGACAGCCGGACATTGCTACACCCAAGCCCTTCTTTGAGGCCGTGCACAATTTCAGTGCACCGGTTCTGGCTTACGCACCGTCCCCTGGTATTCCTGAGCTGATTCAGGCTATCCAGAAGTATTATGATGATCTGGGGATCCACTATGAGGAGAACGAGATCCTGATCACTGCCGGCGGCAGTGAGGCTCTGCAGATTACCTTTAACTGCATTTTGGACGAGGGCGATGAGGTCCTGATTCCTGAACCTTTCTATCCCAACTATAACACCATGGTTCGTACCTGCGGCGCCAAGATCGTTGGTATCCCCACCGATCCTGCCCGTGGCTATCACTACGCTGACCGTGAGGCCATTGAGTCTCGGATCAATGAGCATACACGTGCAATGGTGTTCACCAACCCCGGCAACCCCACCGGTACCGTGCTGACTTCTGAGGAAATGGATATGCTGGTGGATATCGCCAAGAAGCACGATCTGTTCCTGATCGGTGACGAAGCCTATCGTGAATTCGTGTATGCCGGTGAGCCGCTGCAGTCCTTCGGTTCTCATACCGAGGCTGCTGATAACATTATTGTGGCCGACACCGTGTCCAAGCGTTTCTCCGCCTGCGGCGCACGTATTGGCTGCCTGCTGACCCACAACAAGGAACTGCTGGGTCACGCTATGAAGTATTGCCAGGCTCGTCTGTCTGTACCTACGCTGGATCAGGTGGCTTCCACGGCCCTCTACAATGCCGGCAGTGAGTACTTCAACGACGTCCGTGCTGAGTACAAGCGCCGCCGTGATACGGTGATGCGTAAGCTCGAGCAGATTCCTGGTGTCGTGTGCGAGTGCCCCAAGGGTGCTTTCTATGTGATGGCCGGTCTGCCTGTGGATGACGCAGATAAGTTCCAGCTGTGGTTGCTGGAGGAATTTGAGGATCACGGTGATACCGTGATGTTCGCTCCCGGTGAGCCCTTCTATGCTACGCCCGGTAAGGGCCGCAACGAGGTTCGTATTGCTTACGTTCTGGAGCAGGAAAAGCTGGAGCGTGCTATGGATCTGCTGGCACTGGGCATCAAGGCTTACAACGCCAGATAAGTTTTTCTGAAACAAGCGGTTTTCCCCTCTTTGGAGGCGGACAACATGATACATCAACAGGAGACGCTGCGGCGTCTCCTGTTTTTTTGCTAAAATGTTGCATCGGCAGCTTGCAAGGTCCCCGGTGCGGAGGGTAAAATAGAGAAAAAGAAAACGCAGGAGGCACAGGTATGTTTGAAGGATACAGTCAGCAAACAGTGGATTTTTTGTGGGGAATCCGCTTCAATAACGAGCGGAGCTGGTTTATGGAACACAAAGGGGAGTACCAGCAATATCTGCTGGAGCCCACCCGGGCTTTGGCTGAGCAGGTCTACGAGGGCTTGCAGCAGAAACTACCCCGGGAACCGCTGCTGATGAAGGTGTCCCGGATCTATCGGGATGCCCGACGGCTCCATGGTCGGGGGCCGTACAAGGATCATTTGTGGTTTGCTGTTCGTACCGGTGATGACAACTGGCAGGGACGGCCCACCTTCTTCTTCGAGATTGCACCGGACTATTACAGCTACGGTCTGGGTTTCTGGTGCGCCAAGAGTGCCACAATGGAGAAATTCCGCCAGACGGTGGCACAGGACCCCGCAGCACTGGAAAAGCTGGATCGGAGCTTGAAGCGGCAGGGACATTTCCAACTTTACGGCGAGGAATACGTTCGGGATAAGGGCGCACCCAGTGAAGTGCTGCGGCCCTGGGTGCAGAAGAAGAACATTTCCGTCCACTTTGAGGCGCCGCTGGAGGAGCGTATTTTCCGCCCGGAGCTGGCGGAAGAGCTGGTAGAGCAACTGGGGGAGCTGGTGCCCCTTTATCGGTACTTTGCCAAAATTAGTGCAGCCGCAATGGAATAGTTTTATAAATAAAATGTAAAAAGAAAAGGTCTGTCTTGACAATAGCGGAACGGGTTGATTATAATAAAATCACAAAAGAATAGTTCCGTTTTGAGGGAGTAATTCCTCCTGTCTGCCAGGTCAGGGGAAGTCGATTCGTCAGATCGGTCCGTCAGGACCCGGACGGCTTTGAATAGAATGAGACTCATACGTAGGCGTTTTTTGCTGCGTATGAGTTTTTTACTTAGCAGCGGAACACAATAGAGGAAAAGGAGAGATCATATGATGGAAAAGGAATATACTTTATCCACCCAACAGGTGCTGGATCAACTGCAAACCGGTGAGAATGGTCTCAGCAGTGAAGAAGCCGGCCGACGTCGGGAACAGTATGGCCCCAATAAACTGAAGGAGGCAGAGAAGGCCACCATGCTGCAGCGCTTTATCGGTCAGCTGAAGGATCCTATGTTGATCATCTTGCTGGCGGCTGCGGCTGTGTCTGCTGTGACCAGTTTCCTGTCCCATGAGGGTATGGCGGATGTCATCATCATTTTGCTGGTGGTGCTGCTGAACGCTGTGCTGGGTGTGCTGCAAGAGAGTAAGGCGGAAGCCGCTATTGAGGCACTGCAAACCATGACTGCCGCTACCTGCAAAGTTCTGCGCGACGGCAAGCAAGTGGTGCTGCATAGTGATGAACTGGTGCCCGGTGACATCGTGATTTTGGAAGCAGGCGACGCCGTTCCTGCGGACGGCCGTCTGCTGGAGAGTGCTTCGCTGAAGATTGAAGAGGCTGCCCTGACCGGTGAAAGTGTCCCGGTCAACAAGGCCGTCGGTGTACTGCGGATGGAGAAGCAAAAAGATGTCCCGCTGGGTGACCGAAAGAATATGTGCTATATGGGCTCTACGGTGGTCTACGGGCGTGGCCGTGCTGTGGTAACGCATACAGGCATGGAGACCGAGATGGGTAAGATCGCCGGTGTTCTGGCCAATACCGTGGAGGAACAGACGCCTTTGCAGCGCCGCCTCAGTGAATTGGGCAAAACTCTGTCCAAAATCGTGTTGGGCATCTGCATCTTCATCTTCGCCTTTGACCTGATTATGAGCAGAAGCCTGACCATTGAGTCTGTTCTTGAGAACTTTATGGTGGCTGTGTCCCTGGCCGTGGCGGCGATTCCTGAGGGCCTGGCTACGGTGGTGACGGTGGTGCTGAGCATCGGCGTGACCAATATGAGTAAGCGCAACGCCGTGATCCGCCGTTTGACAGCAGTGGAGACGCTGGGCTGTACCCAGGTGATCTGCTCGGATAAGACCGGCACCTTGACCCAGAATAAAATGACCGTCGTTGATTTTGTGGGCAATGAGCAGCTGCTGGCCACGGCCATGACATTGTGCTGCGATGCCAATTTGGACGAGAACGGTGTGGCGCAGGGCGAGCCCACTGAGGCGGCTCTGGTGAACTTTGGCGCTAAGTGTGGACTGCCCAAGCCCCGGCTGGAGCAGGAGCATCCCCGCCGGGCCGAGGCCCCCTTTGATTCTTCCCGCAAGATGATGAGCACCATCCATGCTGACGGCGATGCTTTCGTGCAATATACCAAGGGTGCGCCCGATGAGGTGCTGAAGTGCTGCACCCACTATATGGACGAGAACGGCACAGTGTGCCCCATGACAGAGGATCTGAAGAAGCAGATTCTGGAGCAAAAC
>RCNI01001830.1_pt1 | contig 10938 bp, 7 predicted proteins | sample 2041151 | NCBI WGS metagenome assembly RCNI01 (sample SAMN09708214, study PRJNA481090) | feces metagenome | isolation source: feces | place: Antarctica: Albino Rookery
ATACTATTCCTAATGAACTCCCTTCATGAGTTCAAGTTGTTTCAGTAGCGGAATTAATTGCTAATGCGGTGATGGTATTTACTTCTGAACACGGTCAATCAATGTCAAAGGTTTATAATAAATATAAATACTTCAAAGTATTTGAATAGCTATTATGAAAAATTCCAAGCTACCAATAGTTAAACCAATCATCGATGGAATTGTGATTGTAGAAGGGAAAACAGATACCCAAAAGCTACAATCACTTTATGATGTTGAAACCATTGAAACCAATGGTTCTGCCTTAGATACAACTACCTTAGCTCTGATTAAAGAAGTAGCACAACATCATAAAATTTATTTATTTTTAGACCCTGATGGACCTGGGGAAAAAATTCGTCAAACTCTCCATCAAGCACTACCTCAAAGTATTCATGTCTTTTTAAAAAAAGAGGATATGCAAAAGCATAGTAAAAAAATTGGGATTGCAGAAGCCACTAATGAAGCTATTATCGAAGCTTTTAAAAATGCTATTACTTTTGATAAAAGTAGTCATACCTTATCCTTACAAGAATTTGATTCTTTACAATTGAACACCAAGGCCAAACGACAATATTTATGCAATCAATTAAAAATTAGTTGTTGTAATCAAAAAACTTTATTTAAAAGATTAAATATGATGCATCTTGATGTTACCCAAGTTGCTACTATTTTAGGAGGTTATCATGGCTAATTTATTTCTTTTAGCAACTCCCATCGGTAATATTCAAGATGTCTCTGAACGCTTCAAGTATACCATGGAGGAAATAGATATTTTATTTTGTGAGGACACAAGAGTTACTAATAAATTATTATCCTTAATTGGTATTAAGAAAAAAATAAAACTTATTTCTGTGCATAAGTTCAATGAAACTAAGATGTTAGATGAATGTCTTAGTTATATCCAAAAATATCAATGTGGGTATGTTTCAGATGCTGGTTATCCTACTATCAGTGACCCGGGATACTTATTAGTAAATGCTTGTTATGAACATCATATTACAGTTGATGTTATCGATGGTCCAAGTGCCTTAACCCACGCTTTAGCTCAATGTGGTTTTGACACTAGAAAATTTATCTTCTTAGGTTTTTTATCACGTAGTGAAAATGAAATTAAAAAAGAAATTACCGATGCTTTAAAAGGTGGGTGCCCTATTGTTATCTTTGAAGCTGTTCACCGTATCAACAAAACCATAGGGTATTTAAAAAGTTTGAATTTAGATCGTAGAATTTACATTGGACGAGAATTGACCAAAAAATTTGAAACAGTGACACGAGATTATCTCATAGATATTCCTAACCAAATAGAAAAAGGGGAATTTGTTATTGTAATTGATAATTATCCAACAGTATCCAACACTGATTGAGAAACTATTTATGATGATTATCAAGACCTAGTTAAATATGGGATGAAAGCTAAAGATGCTTGTAAATATTTAGCTAGTAAACATCCTTCATATAAAGCTAATGATTTGTATCAACAATTTTTAAAGAAAGATTAATAAATATTAGAATCTTTACCATACAAAAGTAAGGAACTTAAATAAATAGGTTGGGTTGATTGATTAACAATTTTCACTTTTAAAAGAGGGGCATGAGATTCGTTACGATAAACAAAAATAGGAACATTCATAGCTAACTCAGTACTATTACAAGATTCTTTTTTAACCAGTTGGTCGTTAATATAGACATCAAACATTCCATCACCAACATTCTTGCGACCAAAGATTTTAAAGTAGTCAGTATTAGTCAAGCTAAATTCAATAATATCTCCTACTCCTGAGGATTTTAAATAATGACTATTTATGTTAGTGTAGTTGATAGTAGGGTCATTTTGTTCATAAACAATTTGCCCATTCAGTTTAATGGCAGGGTCATTAATTCCAACAGCATTGGTGATATTTAAAGGGGTTTTGGAAAACTTGAGTTTTCCAATAGAGATACCATTTCGATTAGGATCATCTTTACCATGAATAGTTCTTGAATGCATCACATCAATATCCACGTTGGTAACATTATGGAAGGTTTGGCCATCAAAGTCAATAATTACTGAAGACAATGATAATGAATGGTTTTTTTGTCATCCTAAATCAACCACTGTATTATCAGCCATAGTAAGTTTAACATTTCAATATTCAGGAAAGTATGCTTGTCAATAATCTCCTTTGGTCATTTCAATTGCTGTTAAGGTTTGCGGACTTGTAAATTGTGTACAAATTTTGCTAATCACATAAGTATAATCTTTTGGTCCTTGATATAGAGGTAGTTTAGGTCCTCAAGTTTCCCATCTTTCTTTATCGGTTTTTAACAGTGAGTTAATTTTGCTACCAAGAGGGTAATTTTCAGTTCAGGTGTAGTCAATAATATCATTAGGAATAAGGTGTTCAAAAGCAGTGTTTTGATAAACGTCAATAGCTCCTATAGATAAGCCTTTTGACTGGGTATCATAATGTCCGATGAAAAATTCCACCTTCGTGACATCTTGGTAGATACGATCTAAAACATAACCATTATTGGTTAATTGAAGATTGTTAAAGACTTTAACTTGTCCATCTTTTAAGGTTAAAGTGGCATTAATGATATTAGGGAAGAAATCTTTATTTTTAGAAGGTTGATTAATAATGAATGATCCCACATTTTGAGGTTCATGAAAAGTGAGGGCAATATTAGTAGACACAATTGTCTTGTTATCTTTGTAAGGTAAGACTGGTTTTCTAATAGTAAAGTCTTTGCGAGATTTAAAGAAAGTATCAGCATCATTAATTTTAGATGACATATAACCATATTGGTCTGTAGGGATTAAATCTCCATAGTTATTACTAAATTTATGGGAAGTACCTTCATAGGCAGTATAATCAATTTCTCGGTCTTGGTATTGGTATTGTTCTCCATTTAAATAATTTTTAATTAATTCAGGTGAAGTTTTAGTTGTGTCAATGGTTGGTGATAAGATTTGATGAGTTAAATCAAAGGTTGTTGTAGCTGCCTTTAAGTCAGGTTGATTAGTTAATTTAAGATCAAAGATACCTTTTTCAGGTGGTTTATTTCTAGGAGTGATATTAGTTAAAGCAATACTAATTTTATGAATATCCCCTTGCTTTCATGAAAGAGCTTCTGGAATGGTGTAGTATGTAGTTTGTCCGTTGGCGACGCGTTCAAAGAAAGGTTTATCATCAATCATGATTTTAATACCATCATCTCATTTTGATGAGATGTAATAATTACTAGTTTGAGGTACCACATAATTAAATTCATATTTACATAAAGAAATCTTTCCCATTGATAGAGCCATAAGGGTTTGTTCATTAAAAGGTTCCATTACAGGGTTAGAAGATCATGGTTGTAATGGTAAATTATCGACAGCTGCATCACTACTATTATCACTTGGAAGGATGGAGTGTAAGATTTGTTTCATCACTATTTTGTCATCCGGTTGTTTAGATGGGTATTCTACAGGAAGATAACTAGTTATAACAGGTTTATTGACATTTTGTCGCACCTTAATTTTTCATGCATATCCAGGAACATAATTGGTAGGCAACTTTTCTTGTGATGCTTTAGTAGGGGCAATAACAATATTAAATTCATCAATAGCTCCTACTTGTTGAGGGTTAGGAGTATAAATAAGTCGTTTATGATTATTTTCATCCAGTTTTAAGGAACCTCCTAATTTAGTAGTAGGGTTGAAATAAATTTTGTCCCACTCAAAATTAGGATTAGCACAAACGATATAATTTTCAAAATCAAAGGTATAAGGATCAAAGGCAGGGATTTGATAAGCGGTGGTGATGTCTGAAGTATAATCAAATTTTTCTGTGTTCATATTATATAAATATTGTCCAGTGGCATATTGATTAGCAATAAAATCAATTGCTGGATATCTTTTATCTAATTCACCCAGAAGTTGTTTTTCTTCAGGAGTCAAATCTTTGACTTGTGGTCAAGGATCCTTTGGTGGAGCATTGCTATCAGCAGATGCTCATGGAGGAGAGTCTTTACATAGATATCATAAATTGGTGTTAAAATAGTGTGACATGAAAGCAATGAATTTCACTGGTGATCATTGAGGGTTGTTTTCATTAGGAAACACATTAACATTATAGTTAGCAAATTCACTAAAATTACGACTTCCTAAGGTGTAAATTAAAGCAGCATAGAAAACTCATTCATTAATGGCAGTAGATGGGTTAGTGATAAAGTCTTGTTTCAACTGACGAATAATCCGGGTAACGTTAAACATGGATGATAATTTTTCTCATGAACCTTTGTAAGGGTTAGTGAAATATTCTGGTAAATAAAAACCATCATTGATATTAACTTCACTTCGGAAACGTCCACTATTAGAAAGAATACTTAAATTGAAAAGGTTGACAATATTGGTTTCAGGGTGAGTGTGTAATTTAAAGAAGGCATTATTTAATTCGAAGTTATGGTTGATTTCATGGATGACCCCTCAATTATTAAAGTTTACTGGTTCTCCACCTTTTAAGAAAGTATTAGCCCCTCATTTGATCGGACAATAAAAGACCATGGATCCACCTCATGCTCCTGCGCCTCCTCAAATGTCATCACAAAATTTCATATCTAGTGCTTGCACCCGAGAATAGCCTTGGTAATTCCCTTTAAAATTATTACTTAAAAGTAGAAAGTCATTTCACTTTTTACAAGAGTTACGAGGATATACGAAATCCTTAATATCAATGTTTCCACAAATATGATTTAAAGGATCACTAAAAGGAATGTTAGCTTTGTACAAGGTTGACAAGATAGCAATATTGGGAGAAGTAATTTTCTGGTTAATCACATCTTCAATTTGTTGGTTTCAATCAGCTTCAGTCGTAAAACCATCAAAGTAAGCTAATGATTTGACTGCGTTGTTAATTTGGAAAGTTACAATATCACCAAAAGTAAAAGTGTCATTGCTGGTAATATAAGGTCGAGGAAAACGGATTGATATATTCCCTCCAAAAGGAGTCCCAAAGACATATTCGTAATGATCACCATTTAACACTCAATCACTGATACTAATTACAAAGGTAGAAGCAACCTTAGGATAACGGTTTGAGACTCTTCCAGAGTCTGGTCTAGATTTTCTATTATTCCAATAATTTTCATTAATTTCAATCGCCACTTGCATATCACATTGTGAGGCTATTTGATAGGTCTCAGGAGAGATTTGAATTTTTATTAATTCCCCAGCTGGAGCATAGAGTCCTAATGCACGGATTCCTGAAGGAGCAGTTGACATCATAAACTCTGTATCAATTGCTAGAGTTTCAGGAAGAACGTTTTGTGAATAGAAATTTTCAGCTGCGGGATGTTTTTTTAAACTATTGGTAGCAATTTGTTGTCTAATGAAATAGCCATCAGCATAACTAGGGTAAAGTTCTCCTTTGTCATTTCTTATAGATGGTTTTTCCTGAAGCACTAATTTTTCCATATCAATAATTTGACCATCAGGAAGATGTAAGTAACCATCAGGAACAATCGTATTATCAGGTGCTTTTAGTTCATAGTTACAATTATATCCTGGATATTTAAATCCATATTTTTGATATTGAGTATTTAATTCGGTTTCATAGACCTGATCATTGAGTTTTCGAGGATGTGGAAGAATATCTTTTTTGTAGAAATAGGCTTGTTGGTGGAATCCTTCATATTGACTATCATTTACATTTTGACTGACTAATTTAGAAGGGTAGTAAGTAGTGGAAGTCAAGATGAATTGTGAACCATTGTGCGATTTATTAAAACCATCAGGAACATGAGGAAAATCTTGATTGGCAATCATTTGCACTTGAAATCGTACTGGTGTATATCCATCAATAACCAACAGTTTGATATCAACAATAGGAGTATCAATTAACTGGTGTTCGTTAATGTAATTTTTTATCACCAAAGCAGTGTAATCAATGCCAAATTGATTTTTAATAGTTAAGATTTGTTGAGAGATATATTGGGTTAAATTAGTTTTTACAAAATCAGTGGGAAAAATAACTGATTGAGGAGTACTTAATTGTTCTTTTAAATCTAATTGTTGGTTGTCAGGAATTATATCTGATAAATTAGGTTTATGAGGTTGAGATGGTTGTTGAGGGTGACTAGGGTCAAGAGAAGGTTTTTGTTGAGTGCTGGGGGCAAAAGCGAAGTAAAGTCCGATTCCTAAACCTAGGAGAAAAATGATACTAATTCCACATGCGACAATAATCTTATGACGTTTTTTCATGTTTTATTTATTATATAAAAAAAACATCTTTCTTGATAATGTAAAAAAATTTTTTTATTCTTTTTCTTACAAAATTTCCATTCAATAATAGAAGCCTAAAATATATTAATTATTTGAAAGGAAGAATATGAAGAGTGTAAAGTATGCTAATAAGAAACTAAAGGTCTATAAGAAGCTTAATAAATATATTATTTCATATGGTCATTATTACGATAGCTATCAGAATAAACCTCTCACTTTAAAGGAAGTAGCAACAAAGATTGGTTATTCTACACGACAAACAAGAGACTTGATTAAGATGTTTCTAAATGAACAACCAGAAAAATTTTTAATTCATAGGAATGAGAATAATCAAAACCAAAATCATTATAGTAAACAATTCAAGGAAGACTTTTACAGTGAATATGGAAATTACATAAAATCATGTCAGTATGGAGAAAGTAAAGAGCAAATCATTTTAATGCCATGATTAGATTTTGTTGATGAACTTGAAAGTAAATGAGAGATTATGCCATCTATTTCAACAATTTGAAGGTGATTATCCGAAATTACATATTCTTGTAAGGCACATATCAAAACCAAACGTAAATGAAGGCAAAAATTAGAAGGTAAAGTCAAATCACAGCCAAACATAATTGATATTCTGACACAAAGTGCATTAAATTATAAGAAAATCAAAGAGCCTAAAATCAATCGTCCTTTTGGAGAAATATGAGAGACAGATGGATGCATACATCATTGATATCCTACGCATAAATACAAACACACGATTGTTGCAGTTATTGATTCTAGTGGATATATGTTAGCAGCCAATTCAGAATATACAGAAACCAATCGTTCATATGTGAAAATGTTTAAAAAAGCCTTTACAAAGCATGGTTTTCCTAAATTAATCAAATCAGATAAGAGAACAGGTTTTTGCTACGATGGATTATATAACACAGATTTATCCAAGTGTTTAACAGAACATGGAATTACCATTGGTTGTGAATCTTATGGACAATATAAACCAAACATTGAAGGTGCTTGAAAAGCTATACAAAATCGTCTAGCTAGATATTTAAATAAACACAATATAAAAACAGATGAACAGTTTGATGACTTTGTAAATAATGGAGAATTTGTCGATTGATTTAATACCACCTTCCATAGAAATCCTAACACATCAATAAACGTCACAAGAAAGATTCCGGAAATGACAGTTAACACAATGTTTGTAAAAACAAAGAATACAAGAGTAATGACAGGTAATCTAATTAAAACCAATAATGAATTTTATTACCCTATCAATGAAAAAGGCCAAAGAAGAATCATGAGTAATGAAAAAGGCTCAATCATTAGAATCGAAACCAACTTCGAAAATGATCAAACCTTTTTAAAATACCGTAACCAAAGATTTGAGTTGAAATCCGCTAACCTTAATCTAGATGCTCTTGATATTTGTCAAATTAAAAAAGCTTTAGAAAATGAACAAGAAATGTTAATTCTAGAACTCGAACAACAAACCAGAGAATTGTCTTTTTATAATAACCACCTTAAAAGACTAATCATTGAATCTGGTGATGAAGACCTTATATCAAAGTGCAATTTAGTTACATATTAATTATATTTAATAAATTCAAATGCTACAATATTAGTAACTTCCCTATTTTAATGGGAAATTTTGTTTGAAAAATTCCAATTAAAATATAGAAATTTAAAGTATTAAAATATAGAAATAGAGTGTCTGGGACTTGGACTGTCTTAATTTCTAAGATAATCTTCAAATCATCTATTAGCATACTAATTATTGTTATTACTCAAACTTATTAATTCATAAAATCAATTGCTAATTGATTATCAATGATTTTAAAGACCACCTTATGTGGTCATATTCAATCATTACAAAAGTGTGATAAAACACTTTATACTCATATTTCTAAAGCATTGTATCATTCATCATGATTGTTAAGAATCTTGTAACATAAGATTTGTTTTTGTTGTTTTAAAGCAAAAACAATTGGATGAGTTACATTCCCATTAATGCCTATGGCATAAATCTCTAAAACAACCTTGGTTGTTTGTTTTAATAGACTAAACAAGTCATATATCGGAAATTCTTGATAATCATCTAAGTTAATACTAATATTTCTATTCTTCATCTACTTCTTTAACTGGTGGTTTTGTCACAATTGTAGTAATTAAATAAATCATGATTGCTAACAAACCACTACTAAAGACAATAATTCCAGCAATGGGAAAACCACAAGTTTCAAGTAAACTTGGTGGATTAGAGATAACTTGTATTGATTTATAGTAGGTTTCTAATAAATTTTCCAAGTTAATTGCAGTTAAAGTAATGCCTACTATTAATCCCATCATTAAGATCAGACAAAGGATTTATTTAATTTTAGTTTTATTCATAATTTTTATTAGAAGGAAATGGAGTATCATCTGGTTTTACAAAAGTGATATTACCTTGATTTCCATTATCAATATCCGCATTAGCGTTAGCAATAGTCACATTTTGAACACCATAACCTGTTTTTTCAAATGCTCCATTTTTAATTATTTCAATAGTGTCAGGTAATACTAATGTTTGGTCTACTCCTAATTTTTTACATTCTCTAAATGCATATTCATTAATCTTTTTTAATGATGTAGGTCAATTTATAGTTGATAATAATTCACAATATTCAAAAGCTGATTTACTGATTGTTTCTACATTTTCACCAAAAGTTAAAGTTTCTATGTGACAACCTTGAAATAGACGTTCACCATTACTATGTAACCCGGGAGATTCGATGATATCGATTGATGAATTAATTGTAACATCAGTAAGGTTTTTACAGCGTTCAAATGTAGCTAAACCAACAATTTTTAAATTCTTTGGAATTGTTAAACTTTTTATATTATCGTTATAAGCAAATATAAAATTAGTAGGGAAATCATACATATTATTAGTTGTTGGATTTTCTAAAGTTTTAATCGAATATAAACTTTCTGGAAAAACAATACTTGTTCAGTTTGACCGATTTGGTTTTAAATTCTTTCCACATAAATCAGTAACATACATTTCTAATTTTCCTTTAGTAGCATCTTCGTGTCTTACAATTCCTGTTTGATCATCGGCAAAAGTTAAATCAGTAGTAATGGTAGAATCAACATTAAGTAACAATAAAGTTTTTTGTCCTCTAATATCAATAACTTTATATGTGTAAGCACCTTTAGTGAATTGATCACCTACATTTCACCCTTTGTTTACTTGTGGGTCTATTGTTGGTGGTACAGGAGTTGTTGTATCAATTGTTCAAGTCACAGTAATTGGGTTACTATCTTTTGCTTCTGCATCACTATGTAATTTAAATTGAATTTTAGGAGAAGTAGGATTAAATTCTTTTACAGTTAAACTATTCTTTTCATCATCAGTTAAACCTTCAATAATAATAAATTCAATTAAATTATCTTGAGTAATTTTGTTAAAAGCATCTTGTGTTAAATTGGTTGGATTTGGTTTAATTTGTCCATTAGTAATTGCAGTGTTAACTCTTTCAATAATATTTGTTACTGGTGCAGGTGGTAATTCTGGTGCACTAATCGTTCATTTAACTGTAATTAATTCACTAGTTTCTGTATCTTTAGAAACTTTGAAAGTGATTGTTCCATGGGCTGACTTATTATTAAATTCGCTTACCTTTAATTGACCTTTTTCTTCATCTTTGATTCCAGGAATAATAATATTGCTTAAAACTGTCTTATCAGTAATCGCATCAAAAGTTTCTTGATTTACTTCTGGATGAATTGGTTGAATTTCACCAATTACTTTATTAACTCTTTGAATTAAAGTTTCAGTTGGAGGAGTTGCAGTATTATCAATAATGTTTAGTTTAATTGTTGCAGTTTTAGTTACTTTATCTTTTGTTGCAGTGACTTCTACTTGTTTGTTGTAATCAGCAACTTTTGCTTTAAATGAAATTGAAGCTTTATTTGTAGCTCCTTCAATATCAGTTTTTGTTCCATCTGTAGCTACTAATTTTCAACTATAAGTAACCCCTTCTAAGTTAGTTGGAGTAGTAGTGGCATTAATTTCAATGTTTTCTCCCACATTGAAACTTGTTTTATTATTTGTAAAAGCTAATGATACTTTAGATAGAGTTGTAGAAGGAGCAGGAGTTACTCCAACAATAGGAAAATCAACACTAATTAAATCACTAGTTTTTCCTAGCTTATCTTTTACTCTAAATTTAATATTAGGCATTTTAGGTGTGAATTCACTCACAGTTAAATCAGCTTTATCTAATGGAGAAAGTGATGGAATTTTAACTTTAGATAAAATATTACCTTTGTTGTATGAGTTAAAAGTTTCCTTGGAAATAGCAACACTAGATAATGGAACAATTTTCATAGTTTTGTTATCTTGATTAACAAGAGTAATTAAATCTTTTGCAACTGGTTTACTAGGTTCTGGTGTAGTTGTTGATGAATTTCCAGATGAACAACTGACAACTGTTAATGCAGCAGTAGAAGCAATTAAAGTTCCTAATCCTAAAGTTAGTGCTAATTTTCAAGTTTTCTTTAGTTTCATAATTTCTCCCTTACTTAAGATTTCTTAAAAACAATAAATATGGAATATTTTGCTCTTTTTTTTTTTTTTTGTCAAGGTATTCTTTTTCTTAAAAATTTCCTATTGTTTTTTATACAAAATGTCCCATTAG
>RCNI01001832.1_pt1 | contig 10936 bp, 8 predicted proteins | sample 2041151 | NCBI WGS metagenome assembly RCNI01 (sample SAMN09708214, study PRJNA481090) | feces metagenome | isolation source: feces | place: Antarctica: Albino Rookery
ATTTTGATTTTGTTAATTTTGAGAAGCTAAGTTCATCTTCTAATGCAATATTAACAAAAGAAAACGGTAAATATTTTATAACTCTTCCAGGGCTTACAGCTCAGGATGAAGAAATTACAATTAAAGTAATAAATAAAATTCATCCTGTTCGGCCTTATGATAAAACTTCAGTAAAAAATAATATCTTTAAGAAATAAAAGAAAAGCTACTGGCACCATTGCCAGTAGCTCTTTTTATTGTTGTTAATAATTAGATTTGCCTTTCTACTTAATCCATTCATACAGATTTGAAGTAGGAGCCCCTACAATACAATTATTTCCTTTTACAAGGAATATTTATTTTTTATATATAATTTAATTTATTTTTTGATAAAAACCCATTTCCTTTGACTAGGTAATGGGTTTTTAATAATTTAATTATTAGTATTATCGGAATCATTTTTCTTTTTCTTACTAATAGCCATAACTCCTACGCCAGCAACAAGAACAACGGCAGCACCGCCTAACATATATATGCCATACCCTGCTTTCTTCTCATCACCTGTCTGAGTCTCTTCATCAGTAGGATCGGGAGGAACGTCAGCTCTGGTCTGGAAAACCCACTTAACATGCATAAGAGCGTTCTGGAATCTATTATCTGCAGTCTTGGGCAGTGTAACAGTAATTGTCATAGGAAGCTCTCCGCCAGCAGGTACATTAATCCAGTTAGTAACAGGAGATGTTACCTTGCTGTGTATACCCTTGAAGTTAAGTTCACCATTAACAGAAATCTCTAATTCGAGTTCATCTAACAAAGCGATTGCTTTTCGATCTTCTGTTAACATATTTAAAGCATCAACAATAGATACCTGAACCTGTTCCTTAGATGTATTCTTAAATACAATAGTAGCCTTTAAGACATCGCCAGGGTTGATGTTAGGGCAATTGAAAAACACTTCTTCCATAGCGTTCATGGTCAAAGGAACTTCGAGCTTCTTATCAATACCTACTTCGACGTCAAGTGTTTGCTCTTCACTAGGTAAATGAGGAGGAGCAATAAGTAGATTTTCAGTAGTCTCTGTAACTTCTGTTGTGCCCTTGATTTCAGTAGCATGAACAGCAGGAGTTACTGCTGTCAAAGCAGTTACTCCAAACAGTCCAGCCATAGTTAATGTTTTTAATTTCTGCATAACTTATACTCCTTTCTTAGTTTGTTTTACCTTCAACAATTTCAGATGATACTTTATACCAGTTAGAAGCATCGGTATTTCTGTGCTGGATAGCAAATGTTTCTACTTTTAGAACCATCTTAGCTCCTTGATATTCATCAGTAGCCTCATTAGACATTGCAAGCTGATAGGAATAGCTGCGAGACGCTTTACCATTCTCTTCTTTTACAGTAGACTGCTCTTCTTTCTCAGCGCCAGTTCCTACACCATCGAAAATATCGGAAGCAATAACGTATCTAACTTCTGTAATTCCATGGTTTCCTTCCTTATGAAGTTCGTCACGATTCAGTTCATTAGCGAGGACATACTTACCATTAAGTTTAAAGTATTTCTTTCCAACTTCTTTTCCATCTTTGTCACAAATCATAAATATTGAAGGATCAAGATTTTCATTTTCCATAGAAACACTAATTTCATGTTTTGTTCTAATAGATTTTGAGCCTGTATTTTCTACACTAAATTCAATATCATGGTCAGTATCATTAGGTCTAGAAGGATTAGTAGGAAGATAAGGGTCATTATCTCCTGGGTTAATATTATTAGAATTACCAAAAGTCACATCAGAAGTTTCGACACCAACAGTTCCTCCTACACCGCTTGAAACCAGTTCTTCATGGTTTGAAAAGAAAGCAAAGGTTCCGCCAAGTAAGGCAACAGCTCCCACACCAAGGGCAGAAGTTGTAATTAATGTTTTTTTATCCATTGATATTCACAGGAAGATTTCCTGCTTCCTCCTTTCTTTTTCTTGTATTAATTATTTTCTGTTTTAGTTGAAACTTCAGTGGAAGTTTCAGAATTTACAACCTCAGAAGACTCTTCTGAATTGCTTTCACTAGGTTCAACAGGTTCTTCTGATGTATGTTTTTCAAAAACATGGTCTAAGTATTCAGAACTTAACTTGTTTCCGTCCTTGTCCTCATCTTGAGCAGGAACATATGTACCATTTACATTGGCAGTGGAGTAAGTTCTTTCAACTCTCGTAACTGTTTCCCAGTCAGATTTATCAGTGTTTCTGTACTGCATAGCTTCCACAATAACATCAATATGGAAGTCTGCTGCTTGATATTTGTTTGTAGCACTTCTTAACAGTCCAAAATCATAAGTATAAGTCTTTTCAACCTTGCCATTCTTATTTTCAGAAACAACATTCTCAACAGTTTCCTTTTCTGCTGAGCCTCCTTCTTTAATATCCTTGCCAACACCATCAAAAATATCGCTGATAAATATGTACTTAACAGCCTTAACAAATTGGCCTTCCTTTAATTCGGAGACTTCGGTATCATCTTCAAGAACGTAAAATTTCTTAACAAGTTCTTTATCATTACCAAACATAATCATATGTCTGGCATCAAGAACATTACTAGTACCATTTTCAGTAGCAGTAAGAATAATTGTGTGTCTTGTTCTTGCGGATTTAGTGCCTAAGTTCTCAACAGTGTATTCAAATTCATGCTCTGTCCCTGCAACTGCATCTGCGGGATTTGAGGGATCATTATCTCCTGGATTAATATTATTAGGATTTTCCATCTTTAAAGCATCTACTTCAATTCCTAAAGTACCAGCCTTAGCTTTAAAATCACTCTCATCCTTTGCTGTAAACATAGCAAGAGTAGATGCTCCTAAAACTAAAACAGCTGTTGCAGAGGCTAATCCTACTACTGTTTTCTTATTTTTCATTATAAGGTTCTCCTTTCTTTTTTAATATATCAGAACTCTCCCCGTAAAGAGAAAGAATTCTGATTCATATTATAAAAATTAAAGCTGAGGCTTCTCAGGCTCCTGAGGTTCTACGGGAGTAACAGGAGTCTCAGGGTCAACAGGAGCTTCGGGCTCAACAGGAACAACAGGTGTTGCTGGTTCTTCATCTTTGTTAGGAACTGTAGACTGGTCCATACCTGTCATAACACCTGTAACAGTGTTTGTGGAAAGGATCTGCCAATCCTGAGCTCCAGTATTTCTGTATTGCATAGCCTCAACAACAATATCAATCTTGATAGCAGCACCCTGATACTCATTAGGAGTATTAGCAGCCATCTTAAACAGATAAGTATAATCAGCTTTAGCAACTTCCTTGCCATCAACCATCTCAGCCTTTACAGTAGCATTGGCTTCTTTCTCAGCAGCAGTTCCAACACCTTCAAAGATAGAAGGAGTCAACTGGTATTTAATAGCAAAAACCTTCTTACCTTCAGGAACTTCTTCCAGATTCTTAACTTCAATCTGCTTGTCGTTATCATCAAGGTAAACGTAGGTTTTAACACCCTTTCCTTCCTTTGAACCAATTTCAGTGGTTTCGTCAAGCTTCAGAGAGAGATATCTTGCATCAAGATATTCGCTGATCTTGTTAACATCTTCTGGGTCCTGCTTACCACACTGAATAATCATAGTGTGTCGGGTTCTGATAGACTTAGTACCTAAGTTTTCAACACTAAAAGTCAGGTCATGAGGAGTTGTAGGGATTTTAACAGGGTCTCCCTTTCCATCATTATCTTCATCCTTGTACAGAGGATCATCAGGATCAGGAATATATTCATGAGGCAGGGTTTCATCATTATCACCAGGGTTAATATTTTCATGGTTAGAGAGATCTACATCACTCAGCTTAACCTCAACAGTACCACCCTTAGCATCCTGGCCTGCGGTATCATTATCAGTAAATAATGCAAATGCACCAATACCTAATACAGCAACAGCGGCTGTGCTAGAACCAATAATTAATTTCTTTTTATTATCCATTAAATGTATGTAGTGTTAAATTTATCTCGACTTATCGAAATGAAGTCTATTAACACCACTACCTCCTTTCATTTATTTCTTTTATTTTTTGAGCTTTTTTATTCCATAAAGATATTATACATCATAAATATTTTAAAAATCAAGAGAAGACTTCACATTTTTTTCAGTTATGATGCACCTTTAGGCTTCTAGAATTATAACAGAAAAAATAGAAAAAGCAGCCTGAAATTTTCAAGCTGCTTATATTTTTATTGATAAAAAATCAGGTCTTTTATAACTACAGTTAAGAAATCTCTATGAGGCTCAATAGCATAATTCTGAATAGCATTTCCATTATTTTTATTATAAATTTCTACTGATTTATCAAAGATACTTACAAATAAATCAAAAGACTCCTCTGTTCCAAACTGATAAATAACTGATTTTGATTTTTTAGAAATTAATTCATCTAATTTTTTCGAAATAATAATAGGCATCTGAGAGGTATTGTAATTTAAAATAAATTTTCCTTCTCTATATTTAAACTGAAAATTTTTATCATTACATTGAGGAGTAAGACCCAATAAATCCTCATTCATATAAAAAATTCTGGATTGAGAAATAATATAATCATCAACATTTACCAGCAATCTGATACTTTCAGAATCAACATCAGCGAAATAAGGATCTTTTTCTTTTAGTACAGATGTCAGCATTGTATCAACATTATACCATTTTTCATTAAGTTGAATAATATTCCATGCATAAAGTCCAGAATAATCGCAAGAAACATCAACATGGGAACCATCTACCATCTTAACAATAATATCTTCTACATTTTTGAATGCAGGTTTTTCATATGTTGTGCCAACAAATAGGTTTGTAGAAGTAAGTTCTCCAACCATTATGGTAGCATTAATGCCTGCTTTACGACAGAAGTAACTAAAATATTTAGCTCTTGCAATATCAGAACCAGTACCTCTAAGCATAGCATAGAAGGAGTCTTTATAATGTTCAGAAGTAAATCCTTCCTGTATATTTTTACTAGAATAACGAGACTGTTCCATCTGTTTCAAGAGCTTCATTTCTACTTCTAATTCATTATCTTCATTTCTTAAAGAAGAAACAATTCGGGAGGAATCAGAAACAGCTTGTTTCATTATCTGTTCTCTGTATTCTGGTTCAATAATATATTTTAGATAAATTTTACTGACATTACCATTAGCATCAGTATCATAACTATAATCAGTTTCAAGCATAAACAATTCAGGAGTATCAAGGTAAATGATATTCATAATTTTTTGTAAATTTTCAGGAGAAACAGGTTTACTTAAAACTGTTTCAGCAAGAAATTCTTTTGCTGCGTTATAAATTTCATCATACGTGATTTTCATATTGGTTGTTAACTGTTCAGCATAAAAAGAATTGTAATCTTCTTTTGAAAGCGCATTAGACTTTGGCAGATTTTTGTAATCATATGTAGGTAATTGATCTATCGCCTGCTCATTTTTTGAATTATCGGGAGTGTCTATAGTTGCTTCCTCTACTTCACCATTAATATTCTGTGTTGGCTTTTTGTTTCCACAGCCCACGAAGCTAAAAGTCATTATTAAACATAAAAATAATGCTGTTAATCTTTTTAAACTTTTCACGAAAGTAGCCCTCCTTTTTTTATTTTATGTATTGGAAGTCATGAATAATTAAAGTATACCCATTCTCAATTTTTATATATTTACATTTTGTAACAGCTAAATTCTTTTCATTAATAAGATCCTGAATAATAGGTGTAATGTTGGATATTAACTTATCATAAACTTCTTTATTCTTACATTTTACCACACAATAACCAATATTAGAAGAAACAGCAACGGGAAGATCTCTTTTAACAATAGTTTCTGCTTCTTCTATTGATTCTGCATAAACATGGTTTTTCTTGTAGTAATTTTGTTTAATAGCTGGTGTTTTTGGAAGAGCACCCAGATATTTAAGATTAGGAGCAACATCTCGTGTTTCAAGAATTTCATCATAAGTTAAATTAAAGAATGCATAATGATGTGTAACTTCTTCATATTCAGTAGAATCTTTAAAATCATCCCATCCTACATCTACATAATAATAATCACCATCAATCTTTACTAGATTCCAGGAATGCCCAATCATTTCATTATTAGAGTTAATTTCTCCGATAACTTGGGTAGCATTTATTCCAGCGGTTCTTAATAAATAAGTAAATGCAGAGCTGTAACCCTCACAATTAGCTTCACCTAATATCAAAGCACCAAAAATATTATTACAATTAGGGGCGGTTGTTGAATAAGTTATGTTTTCAACCAGATAGTCATGAATATAAAGTTCTTTCTCGTATTCTGTTAAATCATTGACCTCTTCTGCTATCTTTTTAGTAACATTATTTATCTGAGATATCATATCTAAATATTCACTTATTGTTATTACATATTCAGGATAAAAATTAATAACTTTTTTTCCTTTTAAGTCATAATTAAAAGAATTACCCAAATAAAAGAACTCAGGACAATCAAATTTTAAAATATAAACAATTTTATTTAATGTTTCGGGATTTATTCCTTTTTCAAAAATAATATCTTTATTTCGCTTTTGAATATTAATGTAAACGTAATTAAAGATTTTTTTCTCTTCATCTGTAAGTTGTTCATAGTAATATAGATTTGATTGAGAAAGAGTTTCGCTTACATGCTGGAGCTCTTCCTTTGAAAAAAAGATAGTTTCTTCGGATATAACATTGCTGGATTCGATACCAAAAATATTTGAAGTAGTTAACATATATGAATTGCTAAAAGACATCACAAAAAACAATCCAATACTTGTCATGGAAAGATACGAAATTAGTATTAAATTTTTAATATTTTTAGTCTGCTTCAAAGGTTATTTGCTCCTTTCTCATATTTAGGTCTTTTTAACATAATAATTATACCACGCAACATATCCTTTTTCAATATGACAACAAAAAAAGACCTAGCCGAAGCTAAGCCTTTTTTTTATATATATAATACCTTTAAACCAATATAAGCTAGGCTCCATACATTAATTTATTGGCATATTGAAAAAATCGGAACTGAATCACGAGGGGTATCGAACTCAAATTCCTAGGATAGATTTTTGAGACTCAGAACTATCCCTCTGAGGCTGACCATCAGCTTTATGGGATTTAAAAGCTTTTCTGCTTGTTAGAAAACATTGAGGGTATCTTTGCTTTCTCTGCCTATAATCGAACGTTTGTTCGTAATCTCTCAGGATAGACATTCCTAAGAGTTTTTTAAATTTTAGGGTCTTCAATGTATAAATACAAAATCTACTCTAAAATTTATGATAACCGAAATCCCTGAAACGATTCTCAGTTTATCGATTATCTAACACACATAGGTCGGGTTCCCAGTATTTTGTTTACACAATTGCCAGCATCCGCTAGCTGTCATTACTGGATGACTTTTTTGGCCCGCAATCCATTATTAATGGTAATCATTACTGATAAGCCTATGCGAGAAGGCTTGCTACATTTCACTTACGTGATTCTCATTGCTGAGAAGCGATGTAACACTGCTTTTTTTCCGCTTTCATTTTTATGATAGCCACGACTGACTCATCTTGCGGACAGACGATGTAGGGTTCCCAGTATTTGCTTCGCTGTATCATTACAACCACACATAGAGATTACTCTCAAATCATTACTGGATGACTTTCCGTATTTTTTGTTTTGTCCAGGTAAGTATTTTACAACAATCTTAAACCTTGTCGAAGGGTTTAAAATTAAGCAGGTTGTATCTGCGGCTTTTAATCTTTTGCATCCCTTTGACGACGGAATACTCGATTCACCAAGTTCCCAGGTCACATCTTCGATAAATCTACTGGCCTAGCAGGCTTATCACCTGATGCCTGTTTTTTCGAGAGAATGAATTCGGTTCTCTCTGTTGCATGCAATTGTTAAAATTATTTTTAAGTAAAAAGTACCAAAGTATTTAAGCATCAATCACTTTCGACTTGTATTGACGCCAAAAGACTATTTCTAGTCTTTATACTTACCCAAAGATGACTTACGGAGTCATCTTGTAAAAGTATTATATATAAAAAAAGAATTAAAGTCAACCCTTATTTGATAAAAATTTAAAAAAATAAGCTCATGGAATCAACCATGAGCTTTAAAATTTTTATCAAATAAATAAATTAAATTATATGTGGGGGTGGAAAGAGCAAGAAAACTCCCCCTCTTAGGTGGTGAGTATAAAATAAGTATTCCCCATAAAAGGGGATAGTTGTATTGTATGGGCTCCTACTTCAAATCTGTATCGACAGATTAAGTAGGAGTAGTTAACTTGGGATATTATTCTATAGAATCAATAATATCATCATATAAGTTTCTATCAATAGCACAAGCAAGCGCCCTGAAATAACACAGATAATAAGGTTCGAAATAGTCTTCTTCTTGTTGACTAAATTCATTATTAATTAAATCAATCAAAGCTTTGATTATTAGATCATAATCACTGTTGTGCAATTCAGTAAAATCTGTACAATGAAGGAGATGTCTTTCCACACTTGCAATATCCTCAAGCTCTTCACCTTTAAGTTCATCAATAGCAATAGTAAGTTGAGGAATCTTACCCATATCTTCATCAACATATTCATCAAGTAGTTTATGGATCGCAGTTGCACATAAACAAACTAAACGACCTTCATTTTTTGACATTCGCTCGTCGTTTTCAAAGTATTGCAAGTCTTCAGACATCCAATGTTTCTTAATATCTGGATCAATTCCACCATTCATAACATCAATAGTGTTGAGTAGCAATACACAAGTGTCAGGATCTTCGTTATATTCTGCTCTGACTTTATCAAATAGTAATTTAGTTAAGAGAACAATAGAATCTTTATTCTTTTCAACCATTTCATCGTTATTCCAGTATTTATTGTTCATAATAAAATCTTTACCATCTTTTAAGATTTGAATATATTGAGGATTAGTTGCTTCACTTATCTCTGTATCAATAATCTTAGGGATGTACTTTTTCTGCCAGGCAGATATTAAACTATTGGCATATACTTTTCTTTTTACTTTAAATTGTCTTGCAAAGATTATAATAAAAGCAATTAAAAGAGGAACACCAATAATTGTGATAAAGAAAGCTGGATAAAAGTAGTATCCAAATAATTCTATTTTCATTTCAAATCTCCTTTCTTTTAAATTTGGGATTATATATTAATTATACATCAGAATTTGAGAATTTCTCAATGATGTCTTTATAATCTTTTCCAGAAATAAGAACTGCTAAGATTCTTAAATAAATCTTATTCTCATCAGAGAGGATGTTTTCATTTTTATAGTCATACACAACATCAGCAAGATTATCAAGAATTACTCTTGCAGCTACTTGTTTTGCTGCCCAATTTACATTCTTATAACCACCATTAGCAGCCAAATCAAGACAAGCTCTGCGAATAGTTTGAGCATTGAATTTCTGAGATTTTTCCTTATTATTTAAAGTATTGTTAAGTAGATTGATAATAGTTGCATTGATATCTAGGTTTTTAGGGAAGCAATCAAGTTCACCTTTCTTCATTCCAACTCCGCCATTAATACAATCAAGAAGATAAATAGTATCAATAACTTCATTTTCTTTATCTTTCTTTGCAATAATTGAATAGAGATAGTCGAAAGTTGCGATATTCATAATACCATAAGCCTTTTCATTTTTGGTAACTTCAATTAAGCGATTCCATTCAGTTAGATCTTCTTTCTTTTCAATGATTTTAGAAAGAATTTCTAATTCATTAGTGTCTAAAGTTTCTGTTGTTTTTAAACTCTCTAATCTTTTTTTAGCAATAGAAACAAGTTTTTCACGCTGCATATTAGTAATGTTACTATCTTGAGTTGTTGCCATTTTTATTGGCTGAACTTTTTCTTCTTTCTGCTTTTTCTTCTGACCTTTATTATTTTGTTCTGATAATTGTTTATCTTGCATATATAAATAAACAATATAGCTTATTTAATTAAATTTGATTAAAAACTTAATAAATTAAAAAAACATATACTTATTTTAAGTTTTAATTTCTATATATATTGTTAATAAACAAATCTTTCTATGGTGGGCCTAACAAGACTTGAACTTGTGACCTCACCCTTATCAGGGGTGCACTCTAACCAGCTGAGCTATAGGCCCTTATACATGGTGGAGAATAGCGGGATCGAACCGCTGACCTCCTGCGTGCAAAGCAGGCGCTCTCCCAGCTGAGCTAATTCCCCAAAATTAGCTTTTCATCAATCTTTGAAATCTAAACAAGGATGATTGAGTTAATTATGAACTGATAGTTGTGAGACTTATCAGTTTGTACTCTAGAAAGGAGGTGATCCAACCGCAGGTTCTCCTACGGTTACCTTGTTACGACTTCACCCCAGTCGCTGATTCCACTGTGGGGGATAGCTAGTTTAGCATTTCCACTTCGAGTGAAATCAACTCCCATGGTGTGACGGGCGGTGAGTACAAGACCCGGGAACGTATTCACCGTGACATGGCTGATTCACGATTACTAGCGATTCCGGCTTCATGCTCTCGAGTTGCAGAGAACAATCCGAACTGGGACATATTTTATAGATTTGCTCCACCTTGCGATATTGCGTCTCATTGTATATGCCATTGTAGCACGTGTGTCGCCCTGGGCATAAGGGCCATGATGACTTGACGTCGTCCCCACCTTCCTCCTCCTTACGAAGGCAGTCTCCTTAGAGTGCTCACCTTAAGTGTTAGCAACTAAGGACGAGGGTTGCGCTCGTTGCGGGACTTAACCCAACATCTCACGACACGAGCTGACGACAGCCGTGCAGCACCTGTCTCTAAGTTCTAGCAAGCTAGCACCCTCATATCTCTATAAGGTTCTTAGGATATCAAGCCCAGGTAAGGTTCTTCGCGTATCTTCGAATTAAACCACATGCTCCACCGCTTGTGCGGGTCCCCGTCTATTCCTTTGAGTTTTAATCTTGCG
>RCNI01001833.1_pt1 | contig 10933 bp, 9 predicted proteins | sample 2041151 | NCBI WGS metagenome assembly RCNI01 (sample SAMN09708214, study PRJNA481090) | feces metagenome | isolation source: feces | place: Antarctica: Albino Rookery
GGATACGGAAGCTATGATAACTATATGTTCAATATTAAAAATGGAATCGAACTTGTACAGAAATATAATATGTATGGAAAAAAAGAAGAAAAAAAATTTCAGAAAAGAATCTACAATGCCTATAACTGGAAAGTAAATGAAGAAGGTTACAAAATATGTCCGGCAGGCAGAGTATTCAGTGTAAATCTCGCAGACAAATATACAAATACGTTGAATGGGAATTTATGTATCTCACAGATATATGGTGAACCAAGTGAATGCAACGAATGTGCAAAAAAAAGACTGCACTTATATTTGCTAACATAAATATGTACAAAAATGATCATTTAAAACAAAAATAAAGAAAGATGTTTTTATAATGCTCAAAAATTGTGAGAAACTACAATGATGGGCATTTTTTATTATCAAAATTTAAGGAATATAAAAAAAGGCTAACAGACCTGAACGATTAAAAATCATTCAACTGTTATAACCTCTTTTATATGAATAAAACAAAACAGAAACAAAAAAGGATTAATACTATATATAGAATTAATCCTTAATTCATTAGAATGGCGTCCACGGAGGGATTCGAACCCCCGACCGTGCGCTTAGAAGGCGCATGCTCTATCCAGCTGAGCTACGTGGACATCTCTAACGCCCATTAATAATAACAAATATTTTTATATAATTCAAGATTAAATTGAAGTTTTTTTTGAAAAAAATAAAAAATAGTTTCAAATATCTTTTTTTATTGAAGAGAATTGTGCATTTCTCTTGCTTTATTCTTAAGCATATTTGTACAATCTTAGTGTATATATTAATTGATAAAAACTATGAAATATGCTATATTATTATATGTTTAGTCGTAAAGGAGATATCATGGATACTTATTATGAAAATATTCTAAAAAAAGTAAATGGCTTAGTAGAAAATAAAGATTATAAAAAAGCTTATGCAATTCTTGAAGAAGAATTATCTATGCCGTATATTCCTAAAGAATATGAACAGCCTTTGATTGATTACTACAATGTATGTAAAAGTGAAACTCAAGTGAGTACGTTACCTAGTTATAGTGAAGAAGATATCGAACGTTTGTTGCAAGGCTCTTTAGAAGAACAGTTTCTTGCGATTGAACAATTAAGGAAAAGTAATATTCGTAATCATTTCGATGCGATTCGTAAGTATTTGGAAAACAATCCACATTATTTGATTCGTTCATATATCATTGAAGCATTAATGGATCAGAATGTGAGCGATGAATTCACAACAGAAATGGATGGTTGCGTGATTACATTTGCGCCTTGTTTTATTGAGGCACCAATGGAAAGCGATGGTGCAGTTCAAGCAGTTCAATATATTAAAGATTGGTTTGAAAATGAAAATCCAACATTTACTATGATGTGCGTCGAAACGTTAGTGAAAGAAGCTTATCTTCGATTACCATATAACATTGAAGAAGAAGATGCTTTAGGAATGGCCTTAGGAGTTGTACGCTATGTTTTCGCTGCACATGAAGAAATGGAAGCATTTTATCAATTTCTTGAAGAAAAAGGACTTGCACAAAATAGTGGTTATGAATTATTATTAAGTAGACATGAATTTTAACATGTAGAATGTAATTTGGTGTATTAGGAGGTATGAACAATGAGTTCAACATGGGAACTAAAAGAAAAATCAACTGGTGAATTAACAACAACTGTAGAAGGTGAAACATGGAAAAAAGCTCAGAAAAAAGCTTTAAATAAATTAGTAAAAAAAGTAAACCTTCCAGGTTTCCGTAAAGGACACGCTCCAGTAGCATTAATTAAAAAACAAATTGGTACACAAGCAATCTTAGCTGAAGCAATTGATGAAGTAGCTTCAGATGCATTGATGGAAGGTGTAAAAGAACATGATCTTTTCGCTGTAGCAAGACCAAATTTAGATATTGAAAGTATTGATGAAGAAAAAGCAGTATTAAAATTCTATATTACTGTTAAACCTGAAGTTAAATTAGGAGCATACAAAAATTTAGATATTAAAAAAGACGATGCAACTGTAACTGATGAAGATGTTGAAGCTGAATTAACTGCATTACAAGGACGCTTTGCTGATTTAGTATTAAAAGAAGACGGTAAAGTTGAAAATGGAGATACAGCTGAAATCGATTTTGAAGGATTTAAAGATGGTGTTCCATTCGAAGGCGGAAAAGCTGAATCTTATCCATTAGTAATTGGTAGTGGTTCATTCATCCCTGGATTTGAAGAACAATTATTAGGAATGGCTAGCGAAGAATCAAAAGAAATCAACGTTACATTCCCTGAAGATTATCAAGAAAAAGAATTAGCAGGACAACCTGTAGTATTCAAAGTAACTGTTCATGATATCAAAGAAAAAGTATTACCTGAATTAAATGATGAATTAGTAAAACAAGCAAAAATCAAAGATGTTGAAACAGTAGATGCATATAAAGAATATGCACGTAAAAACTTAGAAACAAGTAAAGCAAAAGTTGCTGAAGATAAATTCGAAGATGCTTTATTAACTGCAGTATGTGATGCTGCTGAAGTTGAAATTCCACAAGTAATGATCGATGATGAAGCAGATTCATTAGTAAGAGAATTCGAACAACGTTTAACATCTCAAGGATTCAGCGTTGATCAATTCAAACAAATCACTGGTCAAACAGATGAAATGATTCGTGAAGAAGTTGGAAAAGATGCTGTTAACAGAGTGAAAGTTCGTTTAGTACTTGAAGCTATTGGTAAAGCAGAAAATATCGAAATCAGCGAAGAAGATATTAACAAAGAATTAGAAACTGTGGCAACAACTTACAATATGCCATTAGAACAGGTAAAACAGTTAATTAGTAGTGATGCTATTTCACATGACTTACGTAATCGTAAAGCATTAGAAATGATTAAAGAAACTGCTGGTAAGTAATGCTACAAAAGACGCATCCGCGTCTTTTTTGGCTTATGAAAGGAGTGTATACAAATGAGTGAAATCGATACAAATATAAATGTACAATTACCTTTAGTTTGTACACGTGGTGTCGTAGTGTTTCCTAATCAAGATGTAATTATTGATGTGGGGAGAGATAAATCTGTACATGCTGTGGAAGAAGCCCAGAAAAATACGGATAGTCAAGTAATTTTAGTTGCTCAAAAGGATTTAACAGTTGAAGCACCTAAAATGGAAGATTTATATACTGTAGGTACATTATGTCAAATTCGTCATATTCGCAAGATGGACGGATATTTGAGAGTGAAATTTAAAGGAATGGAACGTGTCCGTATCGAAACAATCATGGATGATGAATCAATGATGAGTGCAGGTGCTATTATTGTTCCAGATGTTCAACAAGATGAAATGGAAGAAGTTGCTTTAGTAAGAAAAATTGCACAACAATTTGAAGAAATTGATGCAGTTTCTCAAGCAATACCTAAAGAAATGATTCAAGAATTAGCAAAAGGCATTAGTGCAGTAGAATTAGCTGATCAAGTTTCTCAATTATTTCCATTATCATTAGAAAAACGTCAAGAATTATTAGAAACAGCAGGAATTAACGATCGTTTACTTTTAATTCTTAAAGAAATTGAAAATGAAAAACAGTTATCAAAAATTGAAAATAAAATCAACGAAAAGGTAAAAACACGTATTGAAGAAAATCAAAAAGAGTTTTATCTACGTGAAAAAATGAGAGCAATCAAAGAAGAATTAGGAGATGTTCCTGACTCTGATAGTGATGCTGATGAAATTCGTCGTCGTTTAGATGAAAATCCATATCCAGATTATGTAAAGGCAAAAGTAAAAGAGGAATTGAGCCGTTATGAAATGTTACCTGCTGCAGCTGGAGAATCTGGTGTGATTAAAACTTATATCGATTGGATGATGAATTTACCTTGGTGGCAAGAAAGTAAGGACAATGATGACTTACAAGTAGCTAGTGATATTTTAGATGCCGATCATTTTGGATTGAAAAAAATCAAAGAAAGAATTCTTGAATATTTAGCTGTAAAACAAATGACAAATTCATTAAAAGCACCAATTATTTGTTTAGTTGGTCCACCAGGAGTTGGAAAGACTTCGTTGGCGAAATCTGTTGCAAGAGCACTTGATCGAAAATTTGTTAAAATTTCATTGGGTGGAGTTAAGGATGAATCTGAAATCCGTGGGCATCGCAGAACTTATTTGGGTAGTATGCCAGGTCGCTTTATTCAGGCAATGAAAAAAGCAGGTACAGTGAATCCGGTATTCTTAATTGATGAAATTGATAAGATGGCAAGTGATTATAAAGGTGATCCAGCAAGTGCAATGTTAGAAGTATTAGATCCTGAACAAAATCAAGTCTTCTCAGATCACTATATTGAAGAACCATATGATTTAAGTAAGGTATTATTTATTGCTACAGCAAATTACTTAGAAAATATTCCAAATGCTTTAAGAGATCGTCTAGAAATTATTGAATTATCATCTTATACAGAATTAGAAAAAGTAGAAATTGCAAAACGCCATTTAATTCGTAAGCAACTTAAAGAAAATGGATTGAAACCAAGTCAATTAAAAATTGATGATGATATGATTACTTATATCATTCAATATTACACTAGAGAGAGTGGTGTACGTCAATTAGAACGTACAATTGCAACAATATGTAGAAAGAGTGTATTGGCAATTTTAAAAGATAATAAACGCTCTATTAAAGTAACTAAGAAGTTAATTCATGAATGGCTTGGAAATGAAAAATTCGAATATGGTAAACGTGAAAAGAAAGATCAAGTTGGAACAGTTACTGGATTAGCATATACTTCTTTTGGTGGAGATGTATTACAAATTGAAGTAAATCATTTCGAAGGAAAAGGTAAACTTGTGATTACTGGACAATTAGGGGATGTCATGAAAGAATCTGCTACAATTGCTTATGATTATATTCGTGCAAATGCTAAGAAATATAAAATTAAGCCAGAATTCTTTGAAAATAATGATGTTCATATTCATGTTCCTGAAGGAGCTGTTCCAAAGGATGGACCAAGTGCAGGTGTTACATTAACGACTGCATTAATTTCTAGCTTAACAAATACTCCAGTAAAATCTGATTTAGCTATGACAGGAGAAGTTACATTAAGAGGACATGTCTTACCAATTGGTGGATTAAAAGAAAAATCTATGGCTGCACATCGTTGTGGAATTACAACAATTGTCATTCCTAAAGCAAATGTAAAAGACTTAGATGATGTTCCACAAACAGTAAAAGATAGTATCACATTTATTCCAGTTGAAAAAGTTTCTCAAGTTTTAGATGTGGCTTTGGTGAAATAATATGATTACCTTTAATAAAGCTGAATTAGTAGTATCTGCACCAGATAAAAAATCTTGGCCAGATACTACTTTACCTGAAATTGTATTGGCAGGACGAAGTAATGTAGGTAAAAGTAGTTTTATCAATACAATGTGTACACGAAAAAAGTTAGCTTATGTGGGAAATACACCAGGGAAAACAAGATTATTGAATTTCTTTAATCTTGACGATAAATATATGTTTGTTGATGTTCCAGGATATGGATACGCAAACATATCTAAAAAGCAATTATTATTGTTTGGGCAAATGATGGAAGATTATTTTTCTGAGCGTGAACAAAAAAAAGGTGTCGTAATTCTAGTGGATTCACGACATAAACCTACAGATGATGATTTAACAATGTTGGAATTTGCTAGATATTATGAAATTCCAGTTGCGATTGTTGCAACTAAAATTGATAAATTACCTTCTACAAAGTTAAAGAATCAATTAAAAATGATTCGAAGAGAATTAGAATTAAGAGATAATGAACCATTATTTCCATTTTCTGCTGAAAAGAAGATTGGAATGGAAGAAGTTTGGAAATACTTAATTCCTATATTTGAAGGAAAAAATAAATAGAAATATTTATGAGGCTGTTGATTCAATGATCAATAGCCTTTTTAATTTATATAAAAAAGTAGTATTTGAATCCAAATACTACTTTTAATTTTAAGTTTGTTTTAAAATTAGTTTTCTTTACACAAGATCAATTCTTTTGCATAAGGTAAAGTTAAAATCCAATCACATACATCATGCCATTCATCTAATTTATGATTTTTTCTAGCATAATATATATTCATCAATGTTTCGTAATTAAATGTGCATGTACGCATTTGATGGTAGTTACTTGGTAATAATTGAATCATGCTGTACCAAATAGTTTTATCTTTAGTTTCTAGGTATTCTAGACGTAATTCTTCAAGTGTATTGATTGTTGATTGAAGTGATTGAAGAGCTTTTTCGTTCATGTGGTCATGAGAAAAATCATCTAATTCAAAAGGTTTGCTTGCAATTTTGTGCATTGTACTTGTTGAGTTTGCAACTGTTGCAACTTTATATGTATCATATTCTTTCCACCAATATAAAGGAGCAGTGAAGTCAACAGAAACAAAGATTTGACGCATAAATTTACGATGATCAGTTCCTGCTTTTGCTAAGCGAGTTGCAAGTGATAAATCATTTGGTCCCATAATAAAGTTTCCATTTTCATCATAGGTAGAATCCATACGATTCCAACTATTCATTGGGTTTCTTGCCCCACGAATTGCGTTTTCAAAATTCATAACGCTATATCTTTCAATTTTAATCATACTATTCCTCATTTCTTTCGTAGACTATTTTACCATAAAAAAAGAAAAATATAAAAGTTGTTTGCATTTTCACATGGAATAATTATTTGCAATCTATCATATATAAAATTAGGAGGGTTGAAAATGAAAACAATGAAAGTAGAAAAGCAGTTTGAATATGAAGATAAGATAAAACAAATTATTCAAATCAAGGCGGATACAGAATTACAATATGTTAAAGAAGATAAAGGAATTAGAGCAATCGGACCTTTATTAATTAAAGGAACCTATGTGACAAATGATAATAAAAATGTAGAATTTCAAGAAGTATTACAAATGGATGTTTTAGCTCCTACAGAAAAATTGTGTAGTGATAATTTCTCACTTCACGTTGGCAATTGTCATGCAGAACTTATCGATCATGGAATTTTTGTTACTATAATGATGGATGTAAACGGATTAATTGAAGAGGAAGTTAAAAAAAATGATGCTAAAGTTGAAATGATAGAAGAGGCGAAACAAAAAGAATATGAAAAAGTAGAAGAATTTGAAGATGTTTTTGAAGATGCAAATACTACTTATACATCGTATCGAATGATTGTTGCGAAAAAAGGAGATACGTATGCTAGTATTGCACAACGATACGGAGTTGAAGAATCGTTATTAAGAGAATGTAATCATGAAAAGGATATTCAAGCAAAATCATTAATTATATTACCTTAATTCATTTATACATGAAATTCTTTTTCATAAAAAGGTTGAAATAGAAAAATATTTTTATTATAATATGTACACATATGTTGAAGAGAAGGAGTATATAGATTCCAAAGCAAAGAGAACTTTTGGTTGGTGTAAAAAAGTGAGCGGAACTATAGAAGGTAGTCTTGGAGTAAGTGTTTTGAATTAGAGTAGGAACATTCGGGAATCACGCCGTTATTTGTGTTTGAGACATACAATGTATGTGAAGTAAGGTGGTACCACGTTTAATCACGTCCTTATACAAGGACGTTTTTTTTATGAGGAGAAAAAAATGGTAACATTAGATATGCCGGAAAAAGAGACACAACGCCTATATCTCAGAGGGATGGAAGAAGAAGATGTTTGTGATATTCATGAATATTGTAAATTATCTAAGGTAACAGCATTATTAAATTATACTCCACATACAGATGTAGATGATACTTTAGATATTTTGAAGTCATCTTATTTACCGTTTGAAGAGATGGGAGAACCCCAAGCTTGGTGTATGGTTGAAAAAGAAATAGATAAGGTAATCGGACACTTATATTTTCATGGTCTACATCAACATAGTGCGCAGATTGCGTATGTATTACACCCTGATTTTTGGGGGAAAGGGTATGTGACAGAAGCATTACCAGAACTTTTAAATATAGGTTTTTTACAGTTAGATTTACATAAAGTATTTGCTTATGTAGCTGTTGAAAATAGAAAAAGTATTCGTGTTCTAGAAAGATTAGGCTTTCGTAAAATGAAAGTTTTAAAAAAAGCAGAAGAATTAAGTGATGGACTCTATCATGATATTGTAGAGTTTATGATGCTGAAAGATGAATGGAGGAAATAGGATGTCAAAAGCATTAGATCAAAAATATGATCATTTAAAAGTTGAAAAAGATTACTATAAAACTTGGATTGAAAAAGGATATTTTACAGCAGGAGATTTATCAAAAGATCCGTATTGTATTGTTATTCCACCACCAAATGTAACAGGAAAACTTCATTTAGGACATGCATGGGATACAACATTACAAGATATTGTTGCACGTTATAAACGTTTGCAAGGATATGATATGTTATGGTTACCAGGTATGGATCATGCTGGAATTGCTACACAAGCTAAAGTTGATCAAAGATTAAAAAATGAAGGTATTTCACGTTACGATATTGGACGTGAAAAATTCTTAGATCGTGCATGGGAATGGAAAGAAGAATATGCTTCTACAATTCGTAAACAATGGGCAAAAATGGGTGTATCTTTAGATTATACTAGAGAACGTTTTACTCTTGATGAAGGGTTAAGCCATGCAGTACGTAAAGTTTTTGTTGATTTATATAATGATGGATTAATTTATCAAGGCGAAAGAATTATTAACTGGGATCCAGAAGCTATGACAGCTCTTTCTAATATTGAAGTTATTCACAAAGAAATTGAAGGAGCAATGTATTATTTTAAATATAAAGTTGTTGAAACTGGAAAAGAATTAGTAATTGCGACAACACGTCCAGAAACAATGTTTGCAGATCAGGCAATTTTTGTTCATCCAGATGATGAAAGATATAAAGATATCGTAGGTATGCATGCGATTAACCCTGCTAATGGAGATAAACTTCCAATTATGGCAGATGACTATATTGATATGAGTTTTGGTACAGCAGTTATGAAATGTACGCCAGCTCATGACCCTAATGACTTTGCATTAGCAAAAAAATATAATTTACCTATGCCTATTTGTATGCATCCAAATGGTACAATGAATGACATGTGTGGTAAATATGCAGGTATGGATCGTTTTGAATGTCGTAAAGCATTAGTTGCAGATTTTGAATCAAATGGTATTGTAGATCACATTGAAAAACATATGCATCAAGTAGGTCACTCTGAGCGTACTGGTGTAATTGTGGAACCATATTTATCAAAACAATGGTTTGTAAAAATGGAACCATTAGCACAAGAAGTACTTAAAAACCAAGAAATAGAAGATCAAAAAATTAATTTCTATCCAAAACGTTTTGAAAAAACATTCCATCAATGGTTAGAAAATATTGAAGATTGGTGTATTTCTCGTCAATTATGGTGGGGCCATAGAATTCCAGCTTGGTATCACAAAGAAACTGGTGAAATTTATGTAGGAATGGAAGATCCAAAAGATATTGAAAATTGGAAACAGGATGAAGATGTTTTAGATACATGGTTCTCAAGTGCATTATGGCCTTTCTCAACATTAGGATGGCCAGAAGATACAGCTGATTTAGAACGTTATTTCCCTAATGATTTATTAGTTACTGGATATGACATTATTTTCTTCTGGGTAGCTCGTATGGCATTCCAAACACGTTATTGTATGAAAAATCGTCCATTTAAAGATGTATTAATTCATGGGTTAGTACGTGATCCTCAAGGTAGAAAAATGAGCAAATCTTTAGGAAATGGTATTGATCCAATGGATGTTATTGAAAAATATGGTGTGGATTCTTTACGTTTCTTCTTAACAACAAACTCTACACCAGGACAAGATTTACGTTTCTCTGAAGAAAAAGTAGAATCAAGTTGGAATTTTATTAATAAAATTTGGAACGCATCACGTTTTGCTTTAATGCAATTAGGAGAAGATTTTACTTTAGAGGATGTTGATATTACAAATGCTTCAATCATCGATAAATGGATTTTAAAACGTTTTAACGAAGTATTAGAAAATGTTACTGAGAATATGGAAAAATACGAATTCGCTTTAGTAGGAAATGAGCTATATAGTTTTGTATGGGATGATTTCTGTTCATGGTATATTGAATTATCAAAAGCAGGTCTACAAAGTGATGATGAAACAACAGTAAAAGCGGCACGTTCTACATTAGTTATTGTATTACGTGGTATTGTACGTATGTTACATCCATTTATGCCATTTGTAACTGAAGAAATTTACTTGTCATTACCTCATGCAATGGAAAGTATTAATAAAGAAGTATGGCCTACACCTGCAGAAGTTGAAATGAGCGAAGATGAAATGGTTTCTGTTAAACAGTTAATTACTATGATTGAAGCAGTACGTGGATTAAAAGTAGATTATAATTTGAAACCAAGTATGGATATTGAAGTTATTATCAAAGATGAAAATGATAATGTAATTCCATGCGATACTAAAATTAATGCAATTTTACAAAAAATGTGTCATGCAACATGGATTAGTGAAAATCGTTCAGAAGAAATGGCAGTACGTCCAATTTTAAATGGTACATTAAATGTTCCTTTAGCTGCAATTATCAATGTGGAAGAAGAAATTGCAAAATTAACAAAAGAATTAAAACGTTTAACAGGAGAAATTAAACGTGGAGAAGGAATGTTAAGTAATCCAAACTTTGTTAATAAAGCACCTGAAGCTAAAGTAAATGCAGAAAAAGAAAAATTAGAAGGATACAAAGCACAGTATGCTATCGTTGAAAAACAATTAGCAGAAATGAAAAAAAGACGCTAAATATTAAATATAAAAAGAATATTCTATGAGGATCATGGAGTATTTCAGACCGTTGACAAAGTCGCTCGTTGAGCAGACTTTGTCATTCGGTCTTTTTTTAGTCTCCACTTTGATATAAAAAAGATGATTTC
>RCNI01001834.1_pt1 | contig 10932 bp, 7 predicted proteins | sample 2041151 | NCBI WGS metagenome assembly RCNI01 (sample SAMN09708214, study PRJNA481090) | feces metagenome | isolation source: feces | place: Antarctica: Albino Rookery
TCATTTAAAATATGGCTCCATGGTCAAGCGGTCAAGACACCGCCCTTTCACGGCGGTAACCCGAGTTCGATTCTCGGTGGAGTCACCATATGCGCGATTGGCGGAATTGGCAGACGCACTAGACTTAGGATCTAGCGGGCGACCGTGGGGGTTCAAGTCCCTCATCGCGCACCATGAAAACAACCATCTTTGATGGTTTTTTTTTATGGGAAAGGTTATTCATAAGTTAAGGATATAAATGATGATAAGTTATAGATATATTATGATAGCAGTGATATAATATAAAATGTAATTCATGATATGCACAGTATATGCATAAGGTGGTGGATAATTATATTTTTTTATACTTTTTATCCACATACGTTTTTAAATATTCAATGAGGTTAATTAATATGGAAAGTACAAATAAGTTACAGAAGACTTTAAAGATCGCATTATTTGTTTCCCTTGCATCACTGATTAAATTTGATTTTATTGTAAATGGATTTATCATTGCTATGTCTGTCCTCATTATGGCAATTTTTATTTATTGTTATGAAGATTTATCTGCCTTGTATATTTCCTGTTGTTCAGGTATATTTTCACCGCTGTTCAGGTTGCTGACTTTAGGAATATCTACGCATGACTACGGATTAGCTGCATTAATGGCAATTCCTGATATGACATACTTCGTATCTTATGGAATTTTCTATACACTGATTTACAAATACATTGTCAAAGATGAAAAAAATATTAAAAACTTTCCTTATGTTGCCTTTTTCTGTGACGTGTTATCCAATATTGTTGAGCTTGTTTTGAGATGTTTTGTTGAGGGAGATTTTTTCTTAGACTTTACCATTGTTGGTGCACTAATGATTCTTGTCTTTTGTAGAACTCTTCTTCTGCAGATGATATTAGTGGCGATGGAGGCCTATTCTAACCTCCTTATTCGAAAAGAACATGATAAAGAATATCATCGTCTGATGAAACAGGCATCAATTTTTGAGAGTGAACTCCATATTATGGAGAAAAATGCTTCGGAAATTGAAGATATTATGCAAAAGTCATACAGCCTGTATAAATCTATGGAGAAACTTGATCTTCCCGGGGAGATAAAAGACGGGGCGTTGGAAGTTGCAAAGAATGCACATGAAATAAAAGGTGACTATCTTAATATTATAAGAGTGTTAACGGATACTTTCATAGATGAATTTAAGCAAAGTTATATTAGTGTTAAGGATATTATTCAAATAGAAAAATCCAATGTTCAGAGTTTTATCCGAGGAAAAAAATACAATATTGATTTGCATTTCAGAATTAAAACAGATTTTTATGTACACGCTCATTTTAAAATGATGTCTCTAATCAGAAATCTGCTGTTAAATGCGGCAGAGGCGATAGGCAAAAAAGGTGGTATTATTTCTTTGGACTTACAGGAACAGGATGAAAGTTATGTTTTAAGAATAAGGGATAATGGAGAGGGAATCGCTCAGGAAGATATAGACTATATTTTTCTGGACGGATATTCTACTAAATTCAATGAAGCTACAGGTGACATACAGCGTGGAATGGGACTTACCATAGTAAAAGATTATGTGGAAAACTATTTTAAAGGAACGATAAGTGTTCAAAGTGAAAAAAATGTTTATACTGAATTTATCATAACGTTACCGAAGAGAATTGCGGGAGGTGGATTAGACGATGAAGTATTACCTAATTGATGATGATATTGCAACAGTAAAAACATTGCAGAAAATTATTGAAAGTAAAGAGCTTGGAACTGTTTCCGGCTATACGACAGATCCGGAAGCAGGTTATAAGCAGATTCTTATGTTAAAACCGGAAATCGTCATTGTAGACCTGTTAATGAGTAAGATGGATGGAATTACATTAGTAAATCGTATAAAAAAACAATCACCGGATATAAGTTTTGTCATGTTATCTAAAGTGAAAGATAAAGAAATGATTGCACAGGCATATAGTGCAGGTGTGGAATTCTTTATTAATAAACCTATAAATATTATAGAGGTGGAAAGTGTTTTAAAAAAAGTTTCGGAGAATATTTCCATGGCTGCTATTGTTAATAATATTCGTGGAATGTTTGAGAAAACAGATACGACTGCCAAAAATCAAGTAAGTAACAATTCAGGAAGAGAACAGGTGTCACATCAGATTAAACTTTTTCTCGGTGCATTGGGAATGCTAGGTGAAAAAGGAACACGTGATATTTTAAGCGTCTGCGAATACCTCATTGAAAACGAAAGAGAATACGGTAAAGACGTATTAGATGATATTGCAGAAAGAAAAGGGGAGAGCCGCAATAATATCGAACAGCATATGCGTAGGGCAATAAAAAAGGGATTGAACCATGTAGCACATATAGCAATCGATGATTATAGCAACGAAGTCGTTCAGCTTTATGCAAATTACGTTTTTGATTTTAAAATGATCAGAGATGAAATGGATACGATAACGGGAAAAAATTTTGGTGGTGGAAGAATCAATGTTGCCAAGTTTATTTCCGGATTGTTATTATACCAAAATGAAATGGGAAAATAAAAAAAGAAAACGGAGAATTTTCTGAAAACGCTCCGTTTTTTTATGAGTTTTTTTGATTTTTTTTGAAAACTGCAAATATAGTTTAAATAACACAATAAGAACGAACTTATACAAAAAATATTGAAAGGAGAAAAAAGATGTCATTTTTAGATCAATTGACAACAGACATTTATAATGTCATCTGGGCATTGCCACTAACTATCCTGGCTTTAGGAACAGGACTTTATTTCACATTACGTATGAAATTCCCTCAAGTCAGACTTTTCAAAGATATGGTGAGATTTCTGCTGGGGAAGGACAGAAAAAAAGATGATAAGACCAGTAAGGAAGGTATGTCATCATTCCAGGCATTTGCTCTTGCACTTGGTGGAAGAGTAGGTGTAGGAAACATCGCAGGTGTTGCTACAGCTATTTGTTTCGGAGGTCCGGGTGCTGTTTTCTGGATGTGGCTGATTGCATTTATCGGAGCAGGTACAGCTTTTTCAGAATCAGCTCTTGCGCAGACTTATAAAGTAAAAATTGACGGAGAATACAAAGGTGGCCCGGCATATTATATTGAAAAAGGTATGGGAGGAAAAACTCTTGCTAAAATTTTCGCTGTAATCTTTGCAGTAGCTGCAATTTTAGCTAACGGTATTACAGGACCTACAATTCAGGCATTTAACTTTGCAGAATCCGCAAATAATGCATTTGGACTTAATCCTTGGATTGCAGGCGTAATTATGGCAATATGTGTAGCCGTAGTTGCCTTTGGCGGTTCTAAGAGACTTGGCAGAATTTCCGAGTTAATTGTACCGGTTATGGCTATTGCATATATCATTATTGCTTTGATAATTTTAGTAGCAAACTTCAAGCAGATTCCAAGTATGTTTGGATTAATCTTCGGATGTGCTTTTAAAATGAATGCACTTTACGGTGCAATCTGGGGAAGCACAATCATGTGGGGTGTAAAAAGAGGTATTTATTCCAATGAAGCCGGATACGGTTCCGGTGCACATGCAGCTGCTGCAGCAGAGGTTTCTCACCCTGCAAAACAGGGTCTGGCTCAGGCCTTTTCCGTATATGTTGACACCTTATTTGTCTGCACAGCAACAGCTATTATGATTCTTTCAACAGGAATGTATAATGTAGTAAATGAAGAAACAGGTGAAATGATTACAGAAAATCTTCCTGGATTAGCACCTGGAGTTACTTATACACAGAGGGCTATCGATACATTGCTCCATGGAGGAGGATCAGCATTTATTGCAGTAGCAGTATTCTTCTTCGCATTTACAACATTGTTATCCTTTGTACTTTATACAGATACAAACATCTCCTATCTGATGAGAGGAAAAAATGAAACCACAAGAAAAGTTCTCGTTACAGTGTTTAGAATTGTTCTGATTGTTATCGTATTATTCGGTGCAACACGTTCATCTGCAGCAGCATGGAATATTGCAGATATCGGAATCGGAATTATGTGCTGGATTAACTTTATTGCATTATTGATTTTATCTTCAATTGCTATAAAGATTTTGAAAGACTACGAGAGACAGAAACATTTAGGTTTAGACCCTGTATTTGAACCTGATGATTGTGGAATTAAAAATGCAACTTTATGGAATGAAATCGTAAAGGAAAAATATGCTGATTTACTGGAGAAAAAGCATAGTGCAGAAAAATAAATCTGATCGTTTTTCTTTTAGCAGAGGATGAGGCTTCCAGGCTTCACCTCTGCTTTTTTATTGACATTCTGCCCATCGCTGTATAAGAACATTTAGAATTCCTGCAATGGGAACAGCTAAAATCATCCAGATAAGTCCGCCGAAATATCCTGCAATGGAAACAGAAATCAAAACAAATAAAGGATGAAGCCCGGTAGATTTTCCAATAATTTTAGGATAAATGAGATTACATTCAATCTGCTGTACAGCACAAAGAAGTCCTACAGAAAGTAAAGCTTTAGTAAAACCTCCCTGTGAAAATCCCATAAGACCTGCAGGAATCATTCCAAGCACAGGCCCAAAGTAAGGAATAATATTAAGTATGCCTGCAAAACAGCCGATAAACACAGCAAATTCAAGTCCGGAAAAAGACAGAACCAGAGATGAAAGAAAAGCGACAATCACAGAGTCAACAAAAACACCACGCAAAAAAGAAGTAATAACTTTATCAATTTCAAAAGATAATTCTCTTATAATGCCATGGATTTTTTGTGGCAAAAACAGGTGTAATCCCTTTTTTACGATGGAAAGAAAAAGTTCTTTATCTTTCAGAAGATAAATGGAAATTATTGTACCAATCAGTATTGTAACGAGAGTGTCACCGATGTCATGGACAATAGACGGAATATCAGGCTTTTTCAGATAAAATCCAAGTACATGATTCAGCATCTCTTCATATTCTTTATAGTGGGAAAGTAATGATGAGACTGCATTTTGCAAAGAGCCGGTACGTATTTCTCCTGTAATGATATTCGCAAAGCCGATAATAAGGAAAGTGATGATGGCGAAAATCGATAAGTAGGCGATGGCTATGCAGGGACCACGCCTGGAAAGTACTTTTCTCTGAAGATACGCAACATAGGGCTCTATGATATATGCCATAATAATGCCGGCAAAAAGAGGCATTAAAGCATGGCGAAGAAACCAGATAAGTAAAAGCAGTAAAAAGAAAATGAAAACTTTAAACATATTGTCACACCCTCCCTCACATAGTATGATATAATCGTAAGGAAATTATTAAGAGAAAAAGAGAGTAAAGAATGAAAAAATGTGAATTATTAGTTCCTGCTGGTGGAGAAAAACAGTTTATTGCAGCAGTAGAAAACGGAGCCGATGCAGTGTATATCGGCGGTAAGCTGTTTAATGCAAGAATTAATGCAGGAAATTTCAGTAATGAAGATATAAAAAATGCGACAGACTTTGCCCATAAAAGAGGGGTAAAGGTTTACGTTACGATGAATACGCTGATTCGTGATGAGGAAATGAAGGAGGCTTTAGAGTATGCAGCCTTTTTATATGAAACGGGTATAGATGCATTGATTATTCAGGACCCGGGATTAGGCATGCTGATCAGAGAAGCTATGCCGGATTTTCCATTACATTTATCTACACAGGGATCAGTTTACAATCTCAGGGGAGTGGAAACAGCATACAGAATGGGATATGAGAGAGTAGTACTTGCCAGGGAACTTTCTTATGAGGAAATTAAAGAAATCTGTGAGAGCACATCTGTAGAAATAGAAGTCTTTGTTCATGGTGCACTGTGTATATGCTATTCCGGTCAGTGTCAGATGAGCAGGGCTTTTGGCGGTAGAAGTGGAAATCGCGGGGAATGTGCACAGCCATGTCGTTTACCTTATAAAACATTTGAAGAAAAAGGCAAGTTGATAGAGAATCTGAAACATCCTTTAAGTCCGAAAGACCTTTGTCTTATTGATCATATTGGTGAACTTGCCGAGGCAGGAGTTTCATCACTTAAAATTGAGGGTAGAATGAAGTCTCCGGAGTATGTTGCTGTTGTTACTTCAATTTATAGGAAGTATCTGGATAAATATTATGAAGAGGGGAGATACACAGTTTCTGAAGAAGACCGTGAGGCTCTTGAACAAATCTTTAACCGTGGAGGATTTACCGAAGGGTATTATTATGAAAATCCTGAAGAAAAACTGATGGCAGGAAATATTCCAAAGCATCAAGGAATTAAAATCGGAAAAGTTATCAAGAAAATACAGGGAACCAGTCTTATTGATGTAAAATTATATCATAAATTGTCGATAGGCGATGGCGTTGAAATTCAAGGAAAAAATGTTACGGGAAATGTAGTAACTTATTATAAGGAACTTAAAGGCGGACTGACCAGAATAGGAGACATAAAAGGTGAAGTGAGCCATGGTGATCCACTGTACCGTATTACAGATAAGAATCAGCTGGAAAATGCAAGAAAGACATTTGAAAAAAAGACATACGAAGAAGGAAAATATTTACGAAAGACTCCTGTGGATATGGAGTTTTTCTGTAGTGAAAACGGTACGGTTACTTTAGACATAACCAGCCCTTTATTAGCTGAGAAAATAAGAGTAACGGGAGATACTGCAGATTATGATCCAAGTGCCGTAACAGAATGTAAGCGTATTGAGAAAGCACTTTCTAAAACAGGAAATACTCCATTTTCTGTTCGGTCAATCAGGTGTAGTGATATTTCGGGCAGGAATATACCGATATCGCATATAAACGATATCAGAAGAAATGCTCTGAAAAAATTAGAGGAAAAACTTGTAACAAGAAGAAACTGCGTAAGCATATTACCGATTTTTAGTCAGCCAAAAGAATCTGAAGGTTCTGCACTTGAATTCTGCTTTTATACATGGAAGGGATTCAGAGAATTTATCATGCCAGAAGAACTAAAGTCTTTAAATGTAGATAAGATTGCATTGATTCCTTTAGTAGAGTTTGAAAGACATTACGATGAAATCGATAAAAACAGAGCCGTTATTCCTTATATTACAAATATATCAAAGGGAAAAGAGAATCAGTTTATAGAAAAACATTTTAATGAAATCTGTGAGCACTGTAAAGATACAGGAATATATGTAGGAAATCTGAGCTGGATTCTGCCTTTCAGAGCAGAAGGCGTTGATGTATATGGAGATAGCGGTCTGAATGTATATAACCGTTATGCTGAAGAAGCTTATGCACAAATAGGTATTAAACATTGTACTGGAAGTATCGAGACCGTTGAAGATGGATTTGGAGATATGATGTTAATGGTATCTGAACATAATCCTGAGGGAGACTGGTTACTTGATCGAAAGAAGCAGAGGATAAAAGTACTTAAAAGAGAGTATAGTAACCAGACCCTTTTAATCAGCCAGGGAGCAACTACGGATTTGAATAAAATAAGAACAAAAATTAAAGAAAGGGGCGGAATTACTCGAATTTTTGTCCTGTAGATTGTATACAGAAAGCCAATTTAAAAAATTAAAAAAATCAGAAAAAAGGGTGTTGACTTCAACATCCTTTTTAAGTATTATATGGATATGGTACAGAGAGAAAAACACTTGTTAAAGTAGTTTTATGGTACTAATTTTAAATAATACACAACATATAGTGTATTTAGGACTAAAAATATGATTTGCAAAGGAGAGCTGCAGAAATGATTAATGCATGGGAAAATTTTAAAACTGGTGCATGGACAGACACTATCAACGTTGATGATTTTATCAATTTGAATTATGCTCCATATGATGGAGATGAGAGCTTTTTGGCGGGGCCTACGGAAAGAACCACTGAATGTAATGAGAAGGTAAAAGAACTTTTGGTCAAGGAGCGAAAAAATGGTGGAACACTTAAGGTAGATGCAAGCCGAATAATGAGAATTAATGCTTTTGGTCCTGGATACATTATCGAGGGAAAAGATCTGATTGTAGGCTTACAGACCGATGAACCACTAAAGAGAGGAATTTGTCCTTTTGGTGGAATTAAGATGGTAAGAGAAGAAGTAGCTGAATACGGTGAAAAACTTCCTGAAGAAATTGAATATATGTTTAAATATGTGACATCACATAATGATGGTGTATTTAAAGCATATTCACCTGAAATGAAAAAAGCAAGACATCTTGGATACATTACAGGACTTCCTGATGCTTACGGCAGAGGCAGAATTATCGGTGACTATAGAAGATGTGCTCTTTATGGTATTGACAGACTGATAGAAGCAAAGCAGGCTGATCACGATGAGATTTCATCAAGACCGATTATGAGTGAAGAAAATGTAAGACTTGCAGAAGAAGTATGGAATCAGATTGCAGCTTTAAAAGACATTAAAGTTATGGCTGAAAGCTACGGATATGATATTTCAAAACCTGCAACTGATGTAAGAGAAGCTATTCAGTGGACCTATTTTGCGTATCTTGCAGGAATTAAAGAAGAAAACGGTGCTGCAATGTCTATCGGACGTATTTCCACATTCCTGGATATCTATGCAGAAAGAGACCTTGCAAGTGGAAAATATACAGAAGAACAGATTCAGGAATTTGTTGATGACTTCATTCTTAAGTTAAGAGTTGCACGACATTTAAGAACAAGCGAATATAATGAACTGTTTGGTGGTGACCCGATGTGGATTACAGAGGGGTTAGCAGGTGTTGGTGCTGACGGACGTCACAGAGTAACAAAGAGTACATACAGAGTTCTTAATACTTTATATAACCTGGGTCCTGCACCGGAACCAAACCTTACCATTTTATGGTCAAAGGATCTTCCTGAACCATTTAAGAGATTCTGTGCACAGGTTTCCATCGATACCGATTCTATTCAGTATGAAAATGACGATAAAATGAGACCAAGCTATGGCGACGATTACTCCATTGCGTGCTGTGTATCCGCTATTCAGATGGGACAGCAAATGCAGTTCTTCGGCGCAAGATGTAATCTGGCAAAAGCATTGCTGTTAGCAATTAACGGTGGTGTTGACGAAAGAACAGGTGAACATATAGGCCCTCAGATGGATCCAATGCCTGTAGATAAACCTCTTGACTATGATGAAGTTTGGAGAAGATACAACATTTATCTGGAATGGCTGATGAGTGTATATGCAAGAATAATGAACATCATTCATTTTATGCATGATAAATATGATTATGAAAGATCGCAGATGGCATTTCTTAATTCAGAAGTAAAACGTCTGATGGCATTCGGTGTTGCAGGATTTTCTGTAGCTGCAGATTCTTTATCTGCAATTAAATATGCAAAAGTTACACCTATTGCTGATGAAAACGGTGTAATCGTTGACTTTAAAACAGAAGGCGATTTCCCTAAATATGGTAATGACGATGACAGAGTAGACAGCATCGCAGTTGCTATTAGCGAAAAATCAATTGGAGAACTTAGAAAACAGCCTGCATATAGAAATGCGGTTACAACACTTTCCATTTTAACTATTACATCTAATGTAATGTATGGTAAGAAAACAGGAAACACACCTGATGGCAGAAGAGCGGGAACACCGTTTGCACCGGGAGCAAATCCGATGCATTGCAGAGATAATACAGGTGCAGTTGCATCACTTAACTCTGTTGCAAAGATTGACTGGAATACGTGCCAGGATGGAATTTCAAATACGTTCAGTATTACACCGGATTCCCTTGGAAAAGATAAAGAGAGCAGAAAAGATACCTTGGTAAAACTACTGAGTGGGTATTTCGGACAGGGTGCACATCACCTTAATGTAAATGTTCTTAACAGAGAACTTCTTCTGGATGCATATGAAAATCCTGATAAATACCCTAGTCTTACAATCAGAGTATCCGGATATGCAGTAAGATTTAATGCATTATCAAAGGCTCATCAAAAAGAAGTAATCGAAAGAACATTCCACGAATCACTTTAATGATGAGGAGGAATAAAAGAGGGAGGCAATCGAGGTGAAAGGCAGATTACATTCAATCGAAACTTTCGGTGCGGTAGACGGACCGGGCATTCGGACGGTCTTCTTCCTACAGGGTTGTCCGGCAAGATGTGCATATTGCCATAATCCGGACACATGGAATGAATGTGGGGGAAGCGAAATCGATGTTGATGAAGTTGTTTATCGTGCCAAAAGAGGAATTCCATACTATGGAGAAGATGGTGGTGTAACTTTCTCTGGAGGAGAACCTCTTTTACAGGGCCGTTTTCTTTTAGAAGCCATAGAAGCACTTAATGAAGAGGGAATAGGCAGTGCCATAGATACAAGTGGAACCTATTTTGATGAATATTCCGAAGCGGCAATTGCTGCTTCGAATCTGGTACTTCTGGATATCAAACATATTGATCCGTCCAAATTCTATGAGTTGACAGGATGTGAGCAGGGCCCTCTGTTTAAGCTTATTGAGGTAATCAATCGTCTCAAAAAACCAATCTGGATCAGACAGGTGATTGTTCCGGGATTTAATGACGATGAGGACTATATCAAAGCGTTAAATGAGTTCCTTGATCAGATTAAGACGATTAGGAAAGTAGAACTTCTCGGATATCATAATATGGCAGAACCTAAATATGAGAAACTGGGAATCAATTATAAGTTAAAAGGATTGAAACCTATGAATCCCGAGAAACTTCAGCGCTTAAGCGAGATGACAATTAACGTAACAGCATAGAAAACTACCGGCCAGAGTGGTACTACTCTGACCGGTTTTGTTTATAATATAGAAAATATGGATTTCTATGTAAGGATATTTTTGCTTATTTCGAAGAATCCTGCTGTTTCCGATTTTATGCTATAGGCTCTAATGGAGGAGGAATTCTTTGCAATTTCCTGGGAGGTATTGTTATGGACCTTTGGAAGTGCAGGTCTGTATCTGTTTTTCGGCATTTTGAATGTAATAGGAGTTATACTCTATTTCATATTCGGATTGCATAAGTCAGAGAA
>RCNI01001835.1_pt1 | contig 10929 bp, 9 predicted proteins | sample 2041151 | NCBI WGS metagenome assembly RCNI01 (sample SAMN09708214, study PRJNA481090) | feces metagenome | isolation source: feces | place: Antarctica: Albino Rookery
TGAAGGATCCCGTGCGTTTCCACTCCGTGATTTATCACTACTGCGATAAGCGCTTGAGTCCCAAGGAGCGTGTGGACGCCATCATCACGACGTTGACGGTACTGGAAGAAAAGCTTGGTCCTGAGCGCGTGAAAACCTTGGTGGAAAAGGGAACGGTGGAACTCGCTCCCTTGACGGACACGTTGCACCTGCACTTAAACCTCAATGCCATCGACTACTTTGAGGGGTACTTCTCCATCAACATTCAAGATGGCACGGACACGCGCTACTACGATGCGAGTTTCGGGTTAATTAATGCGTCGGATCTCTTAATGGCCAGCATCCAGGGCCCCAAGGGCGAGGGTGCGCAAGACGCCGTTCGTCGTCTCACGAAAGCCCTTCATGGGGTGCGTCCCATGTTCTTGATGGTCGATGCGATGAAGCTCTTGGCGCAAAACTGGGGTCTGGGGCTCACGGGCATTCCCTACGCGCAGCAAACCAAGGTGCGTATCAATGGTTCGCGCAAGGTCTACTTCAATTACGACGACTTCTGGGAAGAAAACGGTGGGACGCGTGAGGCCAACGCCTGGCGCCTGCCCTTGACGATCGAACGTCGTCCCTTAGAAGAGATTGCGAGCAAAAAGCGCAGCATGTACCGTAAGCGCTATGAAATGCTCGATGGGCTCGAAGCCCAGATGAAGGAGCGCCTTCGTTAATAGGTTTGGCGCTCCGTGACCACCTGGTCGAGCGTCCAATCATGCGCTTCAAAAAGCGTCTCAGGCACTTTGAATGCCTCCAAGCAAAGCCCGATGGTCTTCACGCCTCGGGCTTTGTTTGCGTCGAGGTAACGGTCAAAAAAGCCACCTCCATAGCCCAGTCGGTAGCCCGACGGCGTAAAGCCGACACAAGGGACGACGAGCAAATCGGGCGCGCACTCTGGTTCAGAGAGGGGCGCGAGAATTTTATAGGCGTCAGGCGCTAATTTCGCCCCCTCGGGATAACAAAAGAAGCGCATGGCGCCACCCCGCTCCGGAATCCCAGGGAGCGCTAACGCGACCCCCGCGGTGCGCAACGTCTCGTAAAACGCGGGACTCAAAACGGGCTCATTGTGTATCGGGATGTAAAGCCCAACGGTCTTCGGGGCGTGGGAAAAAATAGCCTCCAGCAATCGGCGTTCCAACCCTGCCATGAGCGTTGGGCTGTCGAGCGCTTCAGGACGGGCCCCTTTGCGAAAAGTTTGTCGCCATGTGCGCTTGGCTTCTTTCTTCGCGCCGTCCGTAAGTTGATTAGAATGGTTCATAACTGTTTCTTTTGCTTGACTCATCCACGCCGTACCGCATGATTAAAACACTGACTCTGACCTTGCTCTTGGCCAGTGGGCTTGCGCCCGCGATGGCCACGGACTCACCTAGCACGCCCGTTGCCCCGCAACCCGGTGCGAGCCCGTCGCCCGTGAGCGAGGGCGCCGTGCAGTCGACCCCGACCAGCACGCCTGAGACCAAAAGCGAAGCGGTGCCCAATCCCGAAGAAATGGAGGCGCACTATCAGGCGGCCTTTTTAAAGGCACAGCAAGCGCGCCGTCGCGGTGACGTCAAGGCGTTAGAACAATTGAGCGAAGCCTTAAAAGGCTACGTACTCGAAGACTATGTCGAATACTGGCATCTTTATTATGCCCTAAAGAAAGCCCCCAACGACGCGCAGAACCGCCAGGCACTCCTGGACTTTATTCGCTCCCACAAGGGGACTTATGTAGGTGAGCGCGCCACGGTGGACTACCTGTTGTTGCTCAATAAAAAGCTCGACAAAGCCCAATTCAATTCGCTCTACGCGAGCTTAGTGTGGAATCAAGATGACACGACGCTGCGTGGCTGGTACTACGTCTTAAATTTAGCGCCCAAAGCCACGTCGCTCTACGCGGATGCCAAAGGCTTTATGCTCACACGCCCCGTCAAAGGGGAAGTGTTGGTGGCGCTCGCCCAGCGCATGATTGAATTAAAGCCCAGTGACACGGACGAAATCTTCAAAATCATTGCGCAACAGCGCCGTTGGACGAGCCTTCGTCAACTCACGGAGTCGCTCCCCAAGAAGCGCGTCCCCATGAACGCGGCCCGCCTCAAGTCGTTATTGCATAACCCGGTCGCCTACGACAAAAAGTATGGGCGCCGAGCCAAGGGCTTTGAATTGGAAATGCTCACGCTGCGACTCCTTCGCACGGATGACGATCGTGCGGCGGAGCGCTTAACGCAAAACCGAACGTATTTGAGCCGTGAGCGTCGAGGGCTCCTGTGGGCTGCGCTCTGCCACGAAAGCGCTTCCGAACTCAACGCCAAAGCCCCCGAATACTGCCGTAAGGCGATCTTTACGCACCCGTTACTCGCCAACAAGGATGACGTTTTGGCGTGGACGGCGCGCGCCTATATGCGTGCGGGGCACTGGACGAGCTTAAAAAATACGCTCTTAGCGATGAGCCCTGCCCAACGCCACGAAGAGACCTGGACCTATTGGTATGGGGTGGCGCTTAAGCACCATAACGAAATCACCAAAGCCCATGAGCAGTTTGCTCGCATTGCGAAGAACCGATCGTTTTACGGGCTCTTAGCCCGTGAAGCGTTACCGAGTGCCCAGCGCCCGGCGCTTCCCTCCATTCAGAAGGAACCCGTGACGGTGAGCGAAACCCGTCAAACGCACTACAACGAGGATCCCAGCTTTATTCGTGCGCGCACCTTCTACGCCATGAACCTCTATAGCGAAGGGCATCGTGAGTGGAATTGGGCGCTGAGAAAAGTGCCGCGCTCGCAATGGACCGAAGTCGCTCACTTGGCGGGCAACGACGGAAACCTCCACCGCATGATCAACACCAGTCTCAAAGCCCATGCACGGGGGGACTTCTTTGATCAGCGCTTCCCGATGCCGTACCGAAGCACCGTGGAATTGCGCTCGCAAGAGGCAGGGATCCCGACGAGCTGGACCTACGGGATCATCCGTCAAGAGTCGCGCTTTATGGAGCGCGTGCACTCGGGCGTGGGCGCCGTGGGGCTCATGCAAATCATGCCCCAGACGGGCCACTGGTTAGCCAAGAAAATCGAATACACCGACTTTAAGTCGTCCACGTTGATTGAACCCGATGTGAACGTGCGTTTGGGGACCCAGTATTTAGCCATGCTGCGTGAAAACTTCGAAGGCGATACGGTGCTCGCCACCGCCGCCTATAACGCGGGTCCTCGCCGTGCCAGCGCGTGGCGTGCCCAAGTGAAAGCCCCCATGGATAGCGCGATTTTCATTGAGTCGATTCCCTTTTACGAGACCCGTGGTTACGTGAAAAACGTCTTCTTTAACCGTTACCTCTATGCCCAAGCCTTGGGTGAAACGATGCCCGCCTTTACGGAACTCGTGGGGAAAATCACCCCCAAGGCGGACCACCCGAGCCCCTTACCCTAATGGGAGACAAAGACGTGAAAACTTATATCGTTGGGGGCTATGTGCGTGACCAGCTGCTTCGCGACGCGGGGCAAACGATTCCTGAGAGCGATCGCGATTGGGTCGTGGTGGGCGCGCGCCCTGAAGAGATGGTCAAAGCCGGCTTTTTGCCCGTAGGGAAAGACTTCCCGGTCTTTTTGCACCCTAAAACCCATGAAGAGTATGCCCTTGCCAGGACGGAACGAAAAACCGCGCCTGGCTACCACGGCTTTGTGTTTCATGCGGATCCGAGCGTCACGCTCGAAGAAGACCTACGCCGTCGTGACTTAACGGTTAACGCCATCGCCATGGACGAAGACGGTCGCCTCATTGACCCCTATGGGGGCGAAGCCGACTTAAAGGCACGCCTCTTTCGTCATGTGAGTCCCGCCTTTAGCGAAGACCCCGTGCGCCTCCTTCGTGTGGCGCGCCTGCGCTCTAAACTCCCTGGCTTTTCCATTGCCCCTGAAACGCTCCAATTGATGCGTGACATGGTCACCTCGGGCGAGGCGGACCACTTAGTGGCGGAGCGCGTTTTTAAAGAAATGGAGCGCGCCTTGATGAGCGCGCACCCGAGCGCCTTTCTTGAGACCGTGGCCGCAATTGGGCTCACGAAGCGCGTGCTTGTGGGGCTTCCCACGGGGAACGAGACGGGGGCTACTCTGGATCGCGCTGCCCAAAACCAATTAGACCTTGAGAGTCGTATGGCGCTCTTAGCGATTGAGGCCCGGTTTGACCCCGCCTTTTTAAAGACGCTCGCGCGCCTGCGGGTCCCAAAAAGCGTGGCGGACTTTGTGGGGATGTGTGAGCGTGTGGGAGGCGTGTTGCCAGCGGTCTCGACACTCAAAGACTGTGCGCCCCTTTTGGAAACGCTTGACGTACTACGTCGCCCAGAGCGCTTTATGCGCTTAGAAGCGCTCACGCGCTTTCTTGGGGGTGACACCACCCAGTGGGAAGCCGCACGCACGCGGTGGCAATCGGTGGACGCCGGCGCCATTGCAAAAAAAGCCGAAACGCCTCGCGACATTCCGACTTTGATCCGTCAAGCGCGTTTGGATGCGCTTGAGGGTTAAACAACGAGAAAACGACGTACTCTGCTGACGCTTTTTCGGGCGTTGGCGAGCACATCAAAGTATTTTCGCCACTATCATAATCACCGCCGCCAAGATCAAGGTGCTCATGAGCGGGATTTCGACTTCAAAACGCCCGATTTTAAAGTAGATGTCGCCAGGCAAACGCCCCAAGCCAAAACGGCGCAAGGTCGGCATAAAGCCAATCACGAGCACTAAAACGGCAAAAAAGACAATAATCCAGCGCATAGGCGTCCGTTAACGAAAAAATCAATCCAGTGAGCTTAGGAGTCTAACACCCTTTGCCCACCGAACGGACCCAAACCTTTGACGCCTTTTCCCGTGACGACTCTGATGTTTATTCCTGGCTACAGCGATAATCCTGCCCTCATGCACCTCTTTATTCGTGCCCTGGAACTTCAGGTCATGGTGGGGGCTTATGCCCATGAATACGACGCCCCGCAACGCGTACTCGTTGACTGCGACGTCTGGGTCACCCAACACGGTGACGGTGATTCGCTCGATAACGCCTTTAATTACGACCGTTTAGTGGAGGCTGCCCAAGCCGCCTTTCAAACGGGTCACGTGGTTTTGCAAGAAACGGCGGCTAAGCGTATTGCCGAGACACTCCTCACGGACCCGACGGTTCGCTGTGTGCGCGTGCAAACCACCAAGCCCGACGCCTACGACACGGTCGAAGCGGCTGGCGTTGAACTCTGGCGATTTGCCCCCTAACTCCCTCTTTTTCCAACATAGGCGCCCTTATGGCCAACCAACCCATTGAATTCATTCGTTCCCATATCGATAGCGACCCCAGTGCGGAACCTGACGAAATCCTTCGCAAAGACAAAGACACGCGTCAGATGGGGATGAGCGCCCGCAACAAGAAGTCGGTCGCGGTGAAAAAGCTCGAAAAGCGTTTAGTGCGCTTAACGGCACAAGCCATCACGGACTACAACATGATCGAAGACGGCGACAAGGTGATGGTCGCCATGTCGGGCGGGAAAGATAGCTACGTGCTCTTAGACGTGTTGATGACGCTCCAGAAGCGCGCCCCCATCCACTTTGATTTGGTGGCGGTGAACTTAGACCAGCACATCCCGGAGTTTCGTCGTGATGAATTGGCCGCCTACTTCGAGCAAATTGGCGTGAAGTGGCACATTGAAGATCAGGACACCTATTCCATCGTGCGTCGCTTGATCCCGTCGGGCCGCAACGTCTGTTCGCTCTGTGCGCGCCTTCGTCGTGGGATTTTGTACCGTGTGGCCGATGAACTGGGCTGCAACAAGATTGCCTTAGGGCACCACATGGATGACATCGTCGCCACCCTCCTTTTGAATCAGTTCTATGGTGGGCGCTTAAAGACGATGCCGCCGGTGCTCCGTGCCGACAATGGGAAAAACATTGTCATCCGTCCGCTTGCCTACGTGCGTGAATACGAAACGGAGAAATTTAGCCGTATTCGCAACCACCCCGTGATTGGCAAGGGGATGTGTGACGCCCAGCAAAACCAGAAGCGCCAAGAGATGAAAGCCTTGATTCGCGAGTGGGACAAAGCCTTCCCCGGGCGCGTTTACAACCTCTTCATGAGTGCCACGCGCGTGAGCCCCTCGCACCTCATGGATAAGCGTTTGTATAACTTCACCACGTTTGAGCACCAACGCTTTGACCCGACGGCCGGCGTCGACAATGACGCCGATGAGCTTTAATCCCGCTCTGCGCTAAGACAGCACGAATGGGTTTCGCTAGAATCTGTAGAACAAACTAAATGACCTGCTGTGTTCTTGAAGCCAGAACACCTGACAACCAATGAGGAATACCAATGAGAACCCGATCGATGAAAGTCATTGACATGGCGGTGCAAAAAGTCGCTACGATCGAACCCAACAAAAGCATCAAGGACTGCGCCAAGCAAATGCGCACCGAGCATGTGGGCAGTTTGGTTGTGGTGGACGAACACCACGTACCGATCGGCATGATTACGGACCGCGACCTCGCCATTGAAGTGATCGCCCTGGGCCGTGATGCGGACGCCTTAAAGGTTGAAGACGTGATGACGACCCCCGTCGTGACCGCCTACACCGATGAAAACATGGTGGTGGCCTTAGCACGCATGCGTGAATTCGGGATTCGCCGTTTGCCCATCGTGGATGAAGACGGCAAGTTGGTGGCCGTCATTTCGAACTCCAACTTAATTGAAGAGTTGTCCACCTTGTTGGATAGCTTGGTGCGTAACATCCATTCCTCCAAGACCCGCGAAGTGGCCTTGCGTTCGGAATAAACACAATACGCCAAAGACAAAAAAAGTCGACCCGGTATCGAATCCGAGGGTCGACTTTTTTTTCGTCGCTCTTGAGCGACAAAACGCTTTTTGATTACTCGTCGTCTTGCCCACTTAAGCGCTTATAAAAGACATCACGCTTTTGCCCCGTCACTTTAGCGGCGGCCGCCGACAATTTCGACGCGGGAAGGAGCGGCTTTAACACCTCTAACCAGCGTAAGGTCTCTTCCGAGAGCCCATCGTCGACTTCCACTTCTTCGTCAATCAAAATGACGTATTCCCCACGAGGCTGATGGTTCTCTGCCCACGTGGCTAATTCGTCAGCCGTCATCGACGAAAACGTTTCAAATTTTTTCGTGATTTCACGAGCCACCACAATGTGGCGACCGGGGCTAGAGAGCGCGGCTAAGTCTTTCAACAAATCCACCACACGGTGCGGCGCCTCGTAAAGCACGAAAGGCTCCGCGCGACTGAGCCACTTCGTCAGGGCCGTGCGACGGGCCTTCGTTTGCGGGGGCACAAACCCCACAAAACTGAACCCTTGTCCCGACAAGCCAGACGCCGAGAGTGCGGTAACCACTGCAGAGGCGCCGGGTACGGGTACAATAGTAAAACCCGCTTTTCTAACGGAATGCACCACTTTCGCGCCCGGGTCGGAGACACACGGCGTGCCCGCATCCGTCACTAAAGCAATGCGCTCACCTGCGTCCAAGCTTTCGATCAGGCGTTGTGCGCCTTCACGCTCGTTGTGTTCTCGCACAGAGACCAAGGGTTTGTTGATCCCGAACTTGTCTAACAACTTTCGGGTTTCGCGCGTATCCTCAGCCGCGATGCGATCCGCTTTGGCAAGCGTCCATAAGGCGCGCAGGGTAATGTCACCCAAGTTACCAATGGGTAAGCCCACAATGTAGAGGGCGCCCGTTGGCATCGATTGGGTTTCTAACCCCGCCGTTTGCATGAGCGTATTTGAGATCCACGTTTCGTTTTGGAATTCCATCGTGACTATTCCGTCTGTTATCCGTTCATTGATTGTATCGACTCTTTTGGTCGCCGTAAGCGCTCAGGCTGAAGAAACCCCGCTTTCGCCCCTCTCGCCGATTGAAGAAGTCCCTGCCGTTGCCATCGCACCCGACACTCCCGAAGAAAAAGAAGGGATGTTAACGGACGTGCTCACGGCTGCCTCGCACACCTTACCCAATCAGGACCTGGTGTTGGATCCTTTTGCACCGGCGCCCGAATATGCGATGACGGTCGCCTTTTTAATGCCGCCCGATGGCTCGCCCGTGTTGGCCGCTGCAAAAATCGTCGCCAATGGCGTGGTGGCGGCAGGCGACAATGCCCAGCCCCCGGTGCGCGTCTTGCAGATTGAAGCGCCCGAGAACGTCACCCTTCAAGATCAATTGGATGCCGCTGTCATGGCCGGCGCCAACTTAGTCATTGGCCCCATTGAAAAGCGTCAGGTCGAAGCCTTGGCGCAACTCCCCGCCCTTCCCCTTCCGGTCTTGGCGTTAAACATTGTGGAAAGCGCCCAGCCCACGCCGGTGGGGCTCACGATGATGGGGATCTCAACGGAAAACGAAGCTCGTGATGTGGCCGCGTTAGCCATTCGTGAGGCACGACAAGAACTTGAGAAAACGCCCGATGCTGCCCCGTTATCGGTGGCGATCATTGCCATGCATTCGCCCCATGAAGAGCGTTTAGCTCAGGGCTATGAATCGGTGCTCATCCAAGAAGGCGTCCCCTTTACGCGCTTTTACGTGGATACGCCCGAAGAAATGAAGGCGTTACGTGACACCTTAGCCGCGAAACTCTCCAACGAAGACCGTCAGGCCCTCAACGAAGAGCGTCAAGCCATTTTGGCCACCCCCAACTTGGATGAAAAGACGCGTGAGCGTCGTTTAAAGCGTTGGAAAGATAAGGTTCGTGCCCAAGAAGCCACGTCCGAATCGGACTTCCAGGTCGCCTTGCTTGCGACCGACATCCGTATGGCGAGCCTCGTGCGTAACCTCCTTCCCTTAAAGACGGAAGTCTGGGCCACGTCCACCGCCAATCCTGGGGATCCGCGCACGAGTTCCACTGCCGTGACCTTAAGCTATGATTTAAACGGCTTACACTTTGCGGATTCGCCTTTGTTGGTGAAATACACGGACGCCTTATTCCAGCAGAAATATAAGACGCCGCTACCCTATTCCACGGCCGCGAAACGCCTCTTTGCCTTTGGGGCGGATGCCCTTCAGGTGGCTGAGCACTTAGCCAAGGCCGAAACCCGCTTTGATTTGCGTGGTGAGACGGGACGACTCGCTTTGAAGGCGGGCGCGCACGTCATTGATCGTCAGCCGGACCATATTCGCATTGAAAATGGCACCTTGATTGATGAAGATTTAACGCCCGAGGAACGACTCGCTGCCGAGGCGCAGCCCGACGAGGTCCCCGAGGCCGCGCCCACTGAAGACGTGACGACGTTACCCAAAGCGCAGGAACATTTTGACGTTCCGTCGCCGTTGGCGGTGAAGCCCGTGGTGATTAGCACCGACGCCCAGTAATCTGAGTAGTACGCACTTAATTTTCTAGAAGGAGGCATTAGCCTCCTTCTACCCCTTTATACACATCGATTTTCTATGCCTTTAATCGCTTTAATGAACGCCCAGGCCGCCTGGGGAGATTTACCGCTCTTAGACAATGCGAACCTCAGTATTGAGCCCGGGGAACGTGTCGGCTTGATTGGCCGCAACGGCACGGGGAAAAGTACGCTCTTGTCGATTTTGGCAGGGAAAACCGATTTGGACGACGGGGAATGCCGTCGTGTAGATGGCCTCATTGCGCACTACGTTGAGCAGGAACCCCATTTACCCGACGCCCCCACGATTAAAGAAAGCTTGGCCCTTCGTGGGAAACTCCACGACGAACACGATGAACGTATTCGTTGGCGTCAGATGGCCAAACTCGAAGAGCTCCTCATTCGTTTCGGGCTCGACCCCGAGCGCAATCTCGAAAAAATGAGTGGCGGGGAAAATAAGCGTGCAGCCTTAGCGCTCGCCTTTACGTTGTTGCCCGACTTACTGCTCTTAGACGAACCCACGAACCACTTGGACGTGGAAGCCATCAAACTCTTAGAGCAGTTACTCAACACCGAATACCGCACCCAGAAAGCGGCCGTCTTGATTACCCATGACCGCCTCTTCTTGGATGAAGTGGTCACGCGCATTGCGGAATTAGACCGTGGGCAGCTTCGCAACTACCCTGGCACCTTTAGCCAATACGAAGCCGTCAAAGCCAATGAATTGGCTGCGGAAAACTTGGAGCGTCAACGCTTTGACAAATTCTGGGCGCAAGAAGAAGTCTGGATTCGTAAAGGCATTGAAGCCCGCCGTACCCGTAACGAAGGGCGCGTGCGTCGCTTAGAAGAATTACGTCGTCAACGTGAAGCCCGACGCGATCGCATGGGCAACATGGCGCTTACCATTGACTCGGGGGAAAAGTCCGGGAAAATCGTGGCGGAGGTGAAAGGCCTCACCCAGCGCTTTGGTGACAAGACCGTCGTAGAAAACCTCGACTTTACGCTCATGCGTGGGGATCGCTTAGGGCTTATCGGTCCCAACGGCGCGGGGAAATCCACCTTAATTAAGTTGTTGCTCGGGAAGTTAACCCCGACCTCAGGGGAAGTTAAACTCGGCACCAACTTAAAAGTGGCGTACTTTGACCAGTTGCGCGACCAATTGGATGAAACCAAGACGGTGGCGGAAACCATTTCGCCGGGGAGCGAATGGGTCGAAGTGGGGGGACAGAAAAAGCATGTCATCGCCTACATGGGGGACTTCTTATTCCCGCCGCGACGCTTAAATGTGCCGGTGAGTTCGTTGTCGGGGGGTGAAAAGAATCGCCTCCTCTTAGCGCGCCTCTTTGCCTTGCCCGCCAACCTCATCGTCTTAGACGAACCCACGAACGACTTGGATATTGAGAGCTTGGAAATGCTCGAGCAGACGCTCGCTGGTTACCCCGGCACCATCATCTTGGTGAGCCATGACCGACGCTTCTTAGATAACGTCGTCACCGAAGTCTTAGCGCCTGAAGGCAATGGCCAATGGCGTGAATACGTCGGGGGCTATGCCGATTGGTTGCGCCAGCGCCCTGAGGCACCGAAAT
>RCNI01002279.1_pt1 | contig 10929 bp, 9 predicted proteins | sample 2041151 | NCBI WGS metagenome assembly RCNI01 (sample SAMN09708214, study PRJNA481090) | feces metagenome | isolation source: feces | place: Antarctica: Albino Rookery
TGAAGTGCACCCCAAAAGTTGGACGGTTATTTATTCTTTCCATAACTCATCTGCAGAGGGATCGCCTCACGGCAAGGGGCTGGGCAATCAGCCCCGACGAGTGAATCTGCAGAGAAATGTCTTTCTCTATATTGTACAGGTGAATAACCTTCTAATCTCAGTTTTATACGCATTTTATTATAATACTCAATATAACTGTCCAAAGCCCTTATAAATGCATTTCCAGACTTAAACTTATTGGGATAAAGTAACTCTGATTTCATGATTCCGAAAAAGTTTTCAACCATCGCATTATCCAGACAGTTTCCCTTACGGGACATACTTTGAATAATGCCGTGTTCTTTTAACGAATTCCGATATGAGTGATGCTGGTAATGCCACCCTTGATCGGAATGGAATATAATTCCTTTGGTGTCCTTTATCTTTTCAAAAGCTTTATCTAACATGTCATTAATCAAATCTAAGTTAGCTCTTCTTGAAATGCTGTAAGATATAATCTCTCCGTTATACATGTCAAGGATAGGTGATAAGTACAGTTTCTCATCATTTATATTTATCTGTGTAATATCGGTTGTCCATTTCTCGTAAGGTCTTGAGCAAACGAAATTGCGTTTTAAAATATTAGGAGCTATTTTACCTACTTCTCCTTTGTATGATTTATAACGAACCCTACGGATCTGACATTTAATATTTAAAGACTGCATAAGCTTTTGTACAGTCTTATGGTTAATATTATATCCTCGGTTTCGCATTTCCATCGTTATCCGACGATAGCCATAACACCCAAAATTGTCTTCAAAGATTTTCTTTATTTCTCTCTTATATGACTCATATTTATCTGCATTCTCCAATTTAGCTCTATGATAATAGAAAACAGATCGTGCCATACCCTTACACTTCAAAAGAAGGTTGAGGTCAAATTGTTGCCTTAGTTCTTCTATGGCTTTAACCCATTCTATTTGTTTGGGCTTTCTCTTTCCGCGACTAAGGCATATACTTTTTTTAATAAGGCTAATTCTATTTTAAGAGACATATTCTCTTTTATGAGTTTATCCAGAGCCTCGGGATTTGCAGAAGAAGTTACTTTGCTTCCTTTCTTAGAAGACAAATCCTTTTTCGGGAGTTCCTTTTTTATATTGGGCATAGATCTTGAGGATTTAATCCATCTTCGTATGGTGGTTTCACCGACATCATAATATGCAGCCACCTGAGGCAAAGATACGTGATTTTTCAAGACTTCATCTATTATCTCATATTTTTGTTCTTTTGTGTATCGTCTGCATGTATTTCTAGACTGTAAGCCATCGATCCCATATAATTTATATCTTCTATTCCATTCTATTATGTGACCAATCATTATCTTATATTTCTTTGATAAGCTTCTTAATGACTTACCCTGTTGGATCTCTTTGATAATTTCTAATTTTTCTTCAAATGAATGTCGTCTCATTTCCATCATGTTTATCTGTTAATGTCCAACTTTTAGATGTCCAACTTTTAGAGGTCACTTCAAAGCGATGGTACCTTCCTTTCGCTCTGCACTGTGAGAGCCATTGTTATCGACAATCAGGCGGCCGTCTATATACAACAGGCAACCATCGTCTGAATAACAGCCAAAAGTATAGATACCCTTTTCCGGAACCTGAATCAGTCCCTTGAAATCGTATCCAAAATGATCTTCCCGTTGTGCTTGTCCAATGACAATGTTCGGCATCGTTCCAGCTTGCTTCGCTTGTCCTTTCGTCTTCAACTGATTGACATCGGAATAGAATCCTTCATAATAAGTATACGCGATGCCGTTAGACTCCGGAGTGACCGTTTTCGCTTTCAAGTAATCGGCTTCCTTCTCAGCCTTCGAAGTAACGCCGGACGGATAATAATAAGTCGGTTCCTTTCCTTTCTGCGTAGTGATCCACGTTTCAAAGCGATTTTCATCTTCATAGAGTGCAATCACACGGATTCCTCGCTCCAAGCTGCCATACGCATTCAAGCCAGATACCCAGCCGTAAGCCAAGGCAATATCATGGCACTGTCCGATAAAGTCATTGTCATGGTCATGACCGACAAAGACCCCCATAACATCCTTGCACTCAAGCAACTGAGAGAAAAATCCGCCATTAATCCTCGACGAACCGATTCCCTCGGTATATCCTCCGAAAGTCGTTTCCTTATCCTTTATCTCATTGTACTCCGGCAAGGCAATATGGAAAAAAGCCAATGAAGGCAACGGTTTCCCAAAGATTTGCGTATAATGCCGACTTTCATCCCGGTACCAATTCACCTGGTCCAGATGAATCCAGTCATAATGCCCTAACCGCTCATCCTCAGGATAAGCATTGGAGTCCAAGCAATACAGCAACGATTTCACTTCATTGCTTCCATCCGACGCTTTAATTTGGAGGACCTGATTTCCTGTACCTGTCAGACCCTCCGGCCCTTTATCACCCACAAACAGCGGAGAAATTTCCAGCAAGTTGTAAATGGAATCTTCCGGCCATTCCTCATAGTCATGGTTGCCCATAGTTACCGTAAACGGAATTTGAGCCTGCTCGAAGATAGACAGAATGTCTTCCCATCCCTGTCTTGCCGGTTGAGCTGTCACCACATCTCCGGTAACGATAGCCAAATCAGGCTTTTCTTCATCGAGCAAGTGCAAGAGAAGCGTCCGATTCTTCTCGTTCAACGGCGATTGGGTATCCCAATGAATGTCGGTAAGTTGAGCTATTTTGAAACGCCCGTCCTTATACCTCAGTTCCTGTGCTTCAGAGTTCAAGGAATAAGTAATGAATGATAAAAAAATCACGCCTAAAAGATAGTTTCTTTTCATGATAAATGAATAATATAGTTCTTGTGTTAATCGTTGTTGCTTTATCCTTTCAGATGAAGTGGAAATCTCAATCCACTTTGCTTTTCATACCGCAAAATAACAGCTATTTTGTTACACCCTAAATTCGGCCATCTTACAAAACGATTAAAATTGATTTACAAATTTTCTTTTATCCAAAGGAATCCAGCAGTTCAAAGTCCTTCCCAAGCCTCCCCTTCGGAAGGTAGGAAGGACCTCTAAAGAAGTTTGTCAAAAGCCGATTTTCACTTGGACGCCAAAGACACTGGGACTACCGGCAACGAATGTCGGGAAATTGATGAGATAACCTGTATTTCCAGCATCAACGATGTATTTTTTATCGAACACATTTTTCCCATAGGCACTGATCTCGTAATGCATTTTTTTCCAAGGAATACGGATACCTGCCACGAAATTCGCCAAGCCATATCCATCCTGTACCAACTCAGGATTGTTGTCGTCTTCAAAATAGACTTTTGATTTGTAGGAATACGACGGACGGATGAACAATTCCTTTTCTCCTCGCAGCATGAATGCCAGATCCATTCCCAAAGCCAGACTATGTTTCGGAGTCAGTCGGAAGCGATGACCGGCATATTCCTGCTCATGCCCTTGTTCATCGGTATCATTGAATTTACCATCAATATAAGAATAGTTGCCAAACAGACTGAAGTGTCTGGTGAACGCATAACGCAGCCCCATCTCCACGCCAAAGCTATGCGCCTTTCCGGCATCATCCGCTTCATAGACCTTAGACAGACTGGTTCCATTATCGACCAAGCGTGTCGTTTGGAAATGCCTCCAATTGTAATAATACACGCTCAAATCGTAAGAAAGAGCCCGATCGAATAAACCTCCTTTGATACCCGCCTCATAGCTTATGATGGTTTCCGGCTTTAACTTGCTGATTTGTTCCGGGTTGTTATTGTAGCTGATTACAGCAGGGCGACGGCCCTTAGAGACACTGACATACAGGTTATTGTTCTTATACATATAATTCAAGGCTACACGCCCCACCCAAGAATAATAATCATCACTGGTATATACCTTTTCTTTCGATGGAGAATACAACAAAGTACCAAATACCGGATGAGGTTCGGTAGCGGAAGCATACCCCGTCCGCTGATGTTCATAGCTTCCTCTCAGCCCAGCAGTAAGTGATAATCCCTTGTAAAGTTTAAAGGTAACATCGGCAAAAATCTCCGCAGCCTGATTCTTACCATAGTTGCCCGCCTGCTCCTTATAAGACGTTTCCAAAGGAGCGTTTGAAGCTTTCTGCAACGTACTCAATCCGTTTACAAGCAAGTCCTTAGACACGCCCATCCCAGCCAGCAACTCATCAAAGGCACCGCTATTCAAGGTTGCCTTCAGCATATCCATGGAAATGATTTCCCCCGTAGCCAGTTTCAACAAGTTGTCCAAATCACCATAAATATCAGGCAAATTCGTCACCGTTTCTGTAGCTGCACGCTGAGGGAACCACTTCTTGTTCAAGGCATCCAACTGCTGCTGAAGTAAAGCGACACTGGAATCCGGCAGTCCCAGCAGTTTCCCGATTTGGGGCAACATGGTAGTCATCGGCACGATTTGGTTGGCAAAGATGTCCTGAATTACGCAGGATACAGTTGCTGCAAATCAACGTCCGCCGACACCTTCTGTGAGGAGTTCTCGTAAATCATATATTTATAATCAATTCACAGCCATCCATCTTCTCCGGCAACTTGAGTGCCGCTGACGACATACCCGCAAGCCCTTAAAGCCAAAGAGACGACAGATGGAAGAACAGTAAATAATCTTTTCACCATTTTGCTTCTTCAACGACGAAGCAAAAGTACCGCATTAAGATTACTGAATGATTACAAGCTGCATACAAGCCCAAGACATCTGAGACAAAACTATGTGACAGGGCAAAACGTATGGATTTTTAATGTCCAGAAACAAAAGGGGCTGGATTCATCTCATCTGAATCCAGCCCCTTTCATTTAAAAATAAGTTTTCAAGAAAGTTCCAACGATAGAGAACTTTTATACACAACGAGTGAGTTCACCCGTTACCGAATCAATGATAAAGCCATACACCTTGACATCATGCGGGATAAGGGGATGCGAAACAATCAAATCGACCGTACCTTTTACAGAACGTTCCGTATCTTCAAATCCATCCAGCCATTTTGCAAAATCCACGCCACAGAAACGCATCATGTTGATGCTTTCCTGACTAATGCCACGCTTCTTCATCTGCTCAATCATTTCATCATGCTTCATGTGACAAGCACCACAATCGGAATGGGCAATCACCATCACTTCTTCTACTCCAAGTTCATAGATGGCCACCAGCAGACTGCGAATCGCACTGCCGAAAGGATGAGAAATGATGCCACCTGCATTCTTAATCATTTTCACATCCCCATTTCTCAAGCCCAAAGCTGCAGGCAACAAAGCTGTAAGACGGGTATCCATACAAGAAAGAATGGCAATCTTCTTATCAGGATATTTCGTGGTAATGTACTCTTCATAGCCTCCTTCAGCTACGAACCGTTTGTTATAAGCTAAAATTTCTTCTACCATACTTCGTATTTTATTTATACAAAGATGGGAAATCTTCAACGAAAATACAAATGAATCGCTCGACAAAATCCTTCTCCCAGCCAGACCTTCCGACAACCCTCTCAATCGGCCCGATGCAAGGAATCCCTAAAGATCCATTCAGCAACGGCATCCTCATCATTCGTACCAATCACCTCATCGGCACAAGCTTTCACCTCCTCAAAAGCATTTCCAACCGCAACGCTCCAATCTGCCATCTTCATCATCGGAATGTCATTCAGATTATCTCCAAACACCACAATCCGCTCGGCACCAATTTCGGCAGCCAGATGCTGTATGGCGTGAGCCTTCGTCGTATCCTTGGAATAGATTTCGAGATACCCCTGCTGATGATCGAAGATATCGTGATAACACATGAGCGTACAAGGTATCCCCTGCCGTTCGATGTCATCAGCGTTGGACCGGAGCGTATCAAATTCTCCCATCGAATAAACCAGTACCGCATCGTCATCGGTAACGGCACACGAAGATTCGGAAGTAATCAATCTTTTCAAAGGAGACTGCAGACGCTGTTCGATAAAAGAACGTTCGCCAGGGGTCAACAGCGGACTATGATGTGCATTGATACAATTTCCGTGAATACGATAGACGAACGGCTGAACCTCATACGCCTTGTATGATTCCAGCAACGAAGCCACTACCTGGTTATCTATTGCCCGCTTCTCACTGTATACTTTGCGCTCATTATCCCAAAGAGCTGCACCAGCCATCACAATATAAGGAAGAGTGGTCTTCACCCCCGACATCAATTGGCTCACCGTAGCCGGCGTACGTGCCGTAGCAACGGTAAATAGAAGGTTGCGTTCGGCAATCAGTTGGTTCAATCTGGCCGCCGTAGCTTCTGAGACCCGTGTACGACTGTTCAATAAGGTTCCGTCTAAATCACTGACGTAAAGTGTCAATTTGCTCATATTTCTTCTTGTTAACGAGATACAACCGTTTCTAATTCTGTTACGAACTGCAAAGCTACAAAATAGATTGCAAGAGAACACATCTCCACGAACAAAACCGATGAAGTACCGGCATAAAAAACGATTCGTTGAATCGTTCCCGCCGTTTCTACCAAGATTGTTACTTCAGGTCTCATACTCCTCGTAGTATTCCCGCCTTCAACCCGATTTCCGGAGGCAAAGGATTGCTTTTAGTCAGAAGGATACAGAAGATTTCACAGTTCTGCTGACCGGCTCAAAATCAGAATCCTTATACGTCTTTCATTTTCACGATGCAAGGATGAAGATGCAACGCACCATGCACAGCACACTCCTCCCACTTCTCAGTTAGAAGACTATGCGGAAGAGGACAAGCCATCAGACAGGCATCGCACAAAAAAGACAGGCAAGAACGAAACGTTCCGCCTGTCATAACAACCCTACTCACAAGATTCATCCAACAAGCACATCAGGAAACATTTTGCAGTTATGACTCATTCCTGTGATGGGGTCATTTAACGAATCTACCTCTCTATCCTTTTATTCACCCAGTCCCGGCAAGCGTAATCACCGAATTCCCTGCGGAGAATTGGGTCTACCATAAAAAGACAGCAACAAAGACCCGCCACATTATTTTCCCTTCAGCCATCAATACAAGAAGTCCAGTTCTTGAATTGGCTGACCCACACATCCATTCGGCTCCTGAATGCCTAAAAGAGCACAAAGAGTCGGTGCAATATCAGTCATTTTTACCAAACGGCTTGTCTTGCCATGTGCGATTCTTCCTCCGAAAAAGAGCAAAGGTATATGTGCATCATAAGGATTCCACACCCCATGATCTGTACCTCCCATACCTTTCTTCAACGATACCTTATAGTATCCGGGACTCATGACAAGTTGCAAGTCACCGCTACGTGTCCGATGGTATCCGTTCACCGCCCGTTCTCGGATAGCTTCGGGAAGCGATGCCGTATTCAGGTTTTCCATATCCAAGACCCAAGCAAAGGCAGGATTCTCCGAAAGGAAATCACAAGCCACTTTCTTCACCTCTGCGAAGTCCACTCCAGTCTCCGCCAGCTTCTCCTTATCGAAAAAGACTTGATAATTGATTATGTCCTTTGCCAAGCAAGAAGTTGTATTGAACTTCTTCCGAAGGAAAGCGTTCAATTCATCCAAAGTCTCAGAAGCAATCCATCCGCCCGCCGGCATCCGATGCTCCTGCATAAAGAGGAAATTATGGGCAGCAGCATGATCGGCTGTAAGAAACAGCACATACTGATCACGACCCACCTTCTCATCCAAGTAATCAATGAACCGCTTCAAGTCGCGGTCCAAACGATAATATGTATCAGCAGTCTCAATGGCATAAGTGCCGAACTGATGTCCGATATAATCGGTGGAGGAAAGACTAACAGCAAGCAAATCCGTTCGGTCCTCCTGTCCCAACTTCTCCTGGCACAAAGCTTCCATAGCCATCTCCAACGTAAGCGTATTGCCAAAAGGAGTCGTCCGAATGGCACCATATCCCTCCGATTCCAACAAATTCGACGTCAGAACAGGAAACACAGGCTTTTCTCCCTTTACCAATGGATTCTCAAAACCGTTGTCATCTCCCGTACATTCGTCGTAAGACGTTACAGGAAACAACAGGGTCCACTCCTCCTTCATCAGCGCCCGAGCCCTATCCTTCTCATTGAAATCGTTGACCCACTGCGGAAGCTTGTCCAAATAGAAACTGCTCGTAATGAACCTTCCCGTTTCATCATCAAACCAATAAGCGGCATCCGCCGAATGGCCGGCCGGCAAAATAGAGGCACGATCCTTCAAAGAAATTCCAATCACCTTCGACTTGAAATTAGACGACAGCTTCAATTCATCACCGACCGTAGTCACCAACAAATTTCGAGGCGACATCTTCCCTTCTGGACTTGTACTGCCTACCGCATTCACCGTACTGTCCTCTGTACAATACACTTTCTTCCCATTCAGGTAAAAGTCATTGCCAGCAATACCCGATATGGCAGGAACAGATCCGGTATAAATAGAGGAATGTCCCACTGCCGTCACCGTAGGCACATAGTTCAATTGGGTATTGTCACAACTGAAACCCTCAGCCATCAATCTCTTAAACCCACCCTCCGCAAATCGAGGATAAAAACGGTGCAGGTAATCCCTCCTCATCTGGTCGACCACAATGCCCACCACGAGTTTAGGCCTTTCCATACAACGGACCGTCTGTCCCCAAATACTCAGCCCCGAAATCAGACACGCACAAACAATGGTCAATCTTTTCTTCTTCATCTTATAATTGCTTAATAAAACATATTCAATAGCCCATGAGGTTCTCAAAGAAAGAAACCGCCTTTTGATACCCGACCTTCCGATTGTCAGCCTGCAACCAACATGCAACGCTGTCTGGTGCATTCGTAATGATTTCATCTACCTCAATCTTCTTCAACCGCAGCACTTCCTCTTTCTCATCTACAGTCCATGGTATGACCTTCATCCGGTAATTATGGGCATCGGCAACGAATTTCCCATCGACGATACCATGGTCTGGACTGATTATCGGAGGAACAAATTCCAACGCTTCAAGGAAATCGGCAACATCCAGTCCCTTATCTTCCACCAAATAGGACAATTGAAGAGTGGGATATTTACGGTGAAGGTAATTCAAGGCACGAGCATCAAAACTCTGTACACACAACCTTTCCTTCAGATTCTTTGTCGACAGCACCTTCATGCTCAACTCACAAAATGTCTGATAATCGGGCGTCCGAATGCCATCGCTTTCGGGCGACGACTTTATCTCAATATTATAATTGACCGGTTCCATACCGTTACTGAACGTATAGCTCTCTACACAATCAATGAGATTAGTCAGCAAAGGAACCACACAGTGAAAATTCTTCCGTCGGGGATATTGCGGGTTTTCCAAAGAGCCGACATCGAATTTGCAAAGACTATCATAATCCATGCTATAGATTTGTAAAGAAGACTCCATTTCCTTCAGGACTCGCTCTCCATCGGGAAATAAAGCCTTCACGCTGTTAAGGAATGAATCGTGTGAAACGACCACCTGACTGTCTCTGGTGACCTGTAAGTCTAGTTCTAATGTTTTTGTTCCGATTCTAACAGCATTTATCATGGCAGGTATTGTATTTTCTGGATAGAGGGAAGCTCCCCCTCTATGTGCTTGAACTCCTATTTCTTTTTCTTGAACATCGGAACAAGAAAAAGACACGCTTAGAGAAACAAGCGATAACAAAATTTGTAACTTACGAAACCCTTTCATATCTCATCTATTAACGCTGCAAAGGAAACGGAAATTTGTTACACCCTCATTTCAAGTCCCTTACAATATCGTGAATCCTTGGATGACAGGAAAAATCCGACAAAGAATACGGCTTGATAAAATGATTTCCACAGAAATTTACGACAAATGCCCATGATATTCTGAAACGATTCCTTATCTTTGCTCTTCCATCGAGCCTATTCTATCAAGGCATGACGCACAAGGAAAACCAACTGACGGAACGATGCCTCTCATAGGCTGGATTAATCTAAACGAAGACATCTATGAAATTACCCGTTGTAATTATGAATTTTTCAGGGGTTTATAATCTAGAAGAATTTGCAAGAAACAAGAAGTTCAAATGGTTGAACTGCAGAGAACTTTCCGGTACAGACTGCTATTGCCAACCGGAGAACGTAGACAAAATCAAAAGCCTCATACGCAATCTACCTGAAAAAGGAATCCACTTTATCGATTCCGGCAATTACCACTATCTCACGAAGTTCTGGACCGACAAGATAACTGAACCTTTCACCTTAATCGTATTCGACCACCATCCGGACATGCAGCCCCCCATCTGTGGCAACGTCATTTCTTGCGGTGACTGGATAGCCGATGTGATGCGTGAGAATTCATACCTGCAGAAAGTAATCGTAATAGGCGTCAAGGACAAGCTGATTCAAGGTATACCCTCAGCCTATGCCCATCGTGCCAAATTCTATTGTGAAAGTGATTCGCATCACGAAGAACGATGGAAAGAATTCGCACAAGCCCATATCAAAGAACCGGTATACATTTCCATCGACAAGGATGTATTGGACAAGAAATCTGCTCAGACCAATTGGGACCAAGGTTCCCTCAGCTTGAACGGTTTAGAAGAGCTGATCTCTATCATCTTCAGCCATGAAGAAGTCATCGGGGTGGACATCTGCGGTGAATGTTCCACTCACCTTGACCTATTTGAAGAGGAACGCGAATGCGAAATAGACAACAAGGCCAACCGGACGCTGCTGGAGCTGATTGAAAAAGATGCGACCGAATAAAAGCCGTACCATCCGGCATTCCTCCTAAAAGTCAAGTACAGCTGCTGTAAGTTTACAGATTCCCCCAAACGAAACATGCCCCAAGAAGTCGTTTTCCGAAGCCTCTTGGAGCACGTTTTTTCTATCTAGTCGTCCCTTAAAAAGCCCATTTTTGCGAGATATTGTTCAAGCACAGTATCTCGCATATTTTTTGAAGTATGCCCCAAAGAGC
>RCNI01001837.1_pt1 | contig 10922 bp, 15 predicted proteins | sample 2041151 | NCBI WGS metagenome assembly RCNI01 (sample SAMN09708214, study PRJNA481090) | feces metagenome | isolation source: feces | place: Antarctica: Albino Rookery
TAATTTTTTAACTAAATTAAATATAAAAGAAAATGAAGAACATAAAGTGTTATATTATTTTTATTTTAAAAGTTTAGAAAGTGCACAAAAATTTGTAGAAGAAATGAAAAATAATTATTATAGCTTAGAAAGCTTAGATGATTTAAGAGAACTTAAAGAACAATTAAACTTAACAAATAAAGAATCATATGGAGTTATAATATCAAATACATCTAAAATCGGTCTTCAAAGAATGAATATACAAACAAGAAATTTAATAAATACTGCAGAAAGAAATGATGGAAAATTTGATGGATGGACATTAGAAAAAATAAATAAAGAACAAGTTAATTTACAACAGTAGATTTTTTATGTAAAATGTGATATAATAAAGTGTATGTAAAGGAGAAAGTATATGATAGGAATTATAACTGCAATGGATGAGGAAACAAACGAAGTTAAAAAAGTAATGGATAATGTAGAACATTATAAAATATATGATATAGATGTTTTTAAAGGAACAATATCAGGTAAAGAATGTGTTCTTGCTAAATGTGGAGTAGGTAAAGTAAATGCAGCTAGAACTACACAATTATTAATAGAAAAAAATGATTTAGAATGTATTGTAAATGTAGGATCTGCAGGAGCTTTAAATAAAGATTTAGATTATGGAGATATAGTTATTTCAGATAAATGTTTACAACATGATTTCGATATAACAGCATTTGGCCATGAAAAAGGATATATTTCAGAACTTGGAAAGTATTTTGAAGCAGATAAAAAACTAGTAGAAAAATGTGATAATATTTTAAAAAATATGTTAGAAGATGGATATAAAACCGTTATAGGAACAGTAGCTTCAGGAGATCAGTTTCAAAACGATAGAGTAGAAAAACAAAAAATATATGAAGAATTTGGAGCAGATTGTGTAGAAATGGAAGGAGCAGCTATAGCTCAAACATGTAAACTTTGTGATATTCCATTTATAGTAATAAGATCAATTACAGATAAATCAAATGAAAATGAACATGTAGATTTTTATGAGTATTTACAAATGGCATCTAAAAGATGTGCAGATTTTATAAAAGAATTTGTTAAATAGAGACTAAGGTCTCTATTTTTTTTTAGAATTTTGTTGTTTTTTGTTGAAAAAAATGATATAATCTACACAAAATTATTTTAACCAATGATTTAATAATACTTTGGAGTGATAAAAATGAAATTTAAGAAACTTAAAAAGCTTATAGCATCTACTTTAATAGTTATTAGTATTTTTGTAGTCTTACCTTTTGGTAAAACAGTAAGAGCAGTAAATGTAACAGAAAAAATTCAAGTAGAAAGTGTCATGAAAAATGAAAGAAGTATTGTATATTTATCCCCATCTACTCAATATGATAATAGTTATATAGAAGTAAATGGAATAAAAACAACAGAGGGTAAAGTAATGCAAGAAATAGGTGAACTTGTTAGACAAAATTTAACTCAAAGAGGGATTATTGTTTATATGAATAATCCAAATCAAGGAGTTAACGGACATGTAGTAAGAGGAAACAGTATAAAAGGTGTAGACTGCTATGTAGCACTTCATTCAAATGCAGCAGCAGGAAATGCAGCAGGTAAAGCACAAGGAATACTTGTTATAACAAGAAATGATTCAGAAAGTAATAGACTTGCTAAACATGTATATGATAAATTACAAAGTATATATCCATATAAACAAAAGTCTAGAGGAATAATATATAATAACAAGTATAGAGAAATAAACTCTCCTAATGCACCAACATTAATTGCAGAAATAGGATTTCATGATAATAAAAAAGATGCAGAGTTTTTGCTAAATAATAAAGAAAAAATAGCAAATGCTGTGGCAGATGCTATTTGTGATTTCTTAGTAAAATAGTTCACATTTTGTGAACTATTTTATTTTAACTAAAAAAAGTAATGTTGTATAACTCACCGTTTATATATATTCTATCTAATCCATGTTTTTTAGCGTCTTTTACTAAAAATTTTATCAAGTTTTCTTCTGCATCTTTTTTGTTTTTTTCATTATATACTTCACGTTTAATAGCATCTTTACTTATTTGTTTAGTAGCTTGGTATTCTTCTTTTGAATAATTTTTAAATAAAGCGTTATTCTCAAAAAAAGTAGAGTTGTTTATTTCTACAGAAAGAATCTTAATTTTATTTTTATCATATCTAACATATACATTACCATCTTTTTCATTAACTTCATATAAAAGATCATCTGAGTTAATACTTAATATAGCAGTGTATGATTCTATTAAAGTTAGTTTCTTTTGAGTGAAAAATTCAGTAAAAGAATTTTTTCTATTAGTTGAGTCTATAACTTCTCTATGGAATCCATTTTCTGTTAAAAGAGTTATATCATTTTCAAAAGTAATATTACTTATATATGATTTAGAAAATGATATTTTGTTTTTTAACATCATTTCTTCTAAGTATTGCTTGCTGTATTCAGAGTCTAAGTTATTTAATCTTTCTTCAATTTGTTCTTGTGCTTTATCTGCCACTTTGACATTCATATACTTAAAAGAAAATATAGCTGTTCCTAATAAAGAGATAACAAGGACAGAAATAATTATGATATTTTTAAAGGATGTCCTTTTTAATATAAAACGTTTTCTTCTTAACATTTTTACTCCTCCAAGTATTAATTAATACTTGTTTTAAAATTGATTTACTATATTATATAATTTTGTAAACAAAAAGTCAATAAAATATGCTATTTGCTTGAAAAAAATAATTTGAAATGGTATTATATATTTATCTTAAAGGAGGAATTAAAATGGACATAAAAGAAAATATTACAGTAGATGATTTAGATAAAATTGATATTAGAGTAGGAGAAATAAAAAGTGTAGAGGATGTTGAAAATTCTAAAAAACTAATGAAACTTACTGTAGATTTTGGAGATTTTCAAAGAGTTATATTAGCAGGAATAAAAGGAGAAAGAGAAAATCCACAAGAAATAGTTGGAAAACAAGCATTATTTGTAGTTAACTTAGCACCTAGAAAAATGGCAGGAATTGAATCACATGGTATGCTTTTTGATATAGGATATTCAAGTGGAATTATACCAGTACTTGCAGTACCCGAAAAAGAAGTTCCAAATGGTACAATAGCAGGTTAATATGTTAGAAGGTATTAATGTATATATACAAAATAGTACTAAAATGAGGAAAAGAGGTATAAATGCATATATTAAAGAAGATGGAATTTATGTGTATAAATCAATAGGAATATCTAAATATGATGTAGAAAAATTTCTTAAAGAAAATGAGAAAGGTATAGTAAAAGCGTATACTAAAATATTAAAAAATAAAGTATATAATAAAGAGCTTATTTATGAAAATAAAATCATGTATAAAGGAGAAATTTATTTTATTAAATATATAGAAAGTAAAAAAGAATATCTAGAGTTAATAGAAGATAAAAAAGAAGTGATTATTTATTTAAAAGAAACTAATTTAGAAAATATTGAGTATATTAAAAAAATTATTAAAAAATTTTTAAAAGAACAATTAAAACAAGTTAGTTATATAAAAACTTTAAAATATGCTGAAAAGATGAATGTTAAGTTTAATGAAATAAGAATAAAAGACAATAAAACTAATTATGGAAGTTGTAGTAGTAACAAAAATATAAATTATAACTTGAGATTAATTCAAATGCCTGAAAATGTTATGGAGTATATTGTTTGTCATGAAGTATCACATCTTCTTTATATGAATCATAGTAAAGCTTTTTGGAATAATATAATAAAATATTATGGCGATTATACCAAATCTAAAGAATGGTTAAAGAAAAACAGCAAAAATTTCATATAAAAGGTTACATAATGTTGACAAAGAGATAATTTTGTGCTATAATAATATTATAGTTTTAAAAGACGTTTGGAGGGTTTTGTATGAAAAAAGTTTGTGTTGTTATTGTTATGTTAGTAATGGTTATAGGATGTACTATTCTTTGTTTAAATTTAGGTAAAAAATCTACTGAAGATTTAAAAAATTATTCACAATTATCTGAAGAAACTGTACTTGTAGCAAGCACAGCTCAAATTACTGAAACATCAAATTATATAGATATTGAAGAAACAGAAACAAAAGAATTTAGAAATTTCACAATAGGAACTGTTGTTGTTTGTGGATTATTACTAGCATCTTTTGTTTATGAAATAAGAGCATAAATATAAAAGCAATAAAAAGTTTTACTTTTTATTGTTTTTTTTTATTTTTTATTATATAATTTAGTTAAAGTGGAGGTATGTATATGAATGATAATATTATACTAGATAGATTGAAAGAAACACCAGAATTTAGAAAGATGGAGGAAAAACTTTCAACATTAACTACAGATCAATGGGAAACTATTAAAGATCAATATGTAGATATAATATCTGCTATGGTAGAATGTAAAAAATATGGTGATGCACCAGAATCACAAGCTATGCAAGAATTAATTGCAATTTGGAAAAAACATATAAATGATTTTTATTATACTTGTGATAAAGCAAGATTAAGAGCATATCATAAATTATATAAGGAAGAATCAGCATATAAAAAACAATTAGATATGTTAGAACCTGGTCTATCTGATTATATGGCAGATGCTATAGACTATTATTTAAAAAATAATTAGTAAAAAAGTGAAAATATTATGTAATAGACTTTACAAAAAAAGTTATATATAATATAATATTATAAGTTAATTTATTTTATAGGAGGCAATAATATGGCTAAAAAAACAACAAATAACGAAAGTGTTAAAGAAGTTAAGAAAACAACTAAAAAAACTACTAAGGTAGAAAAAGCAAAAGAACCAGAAGTAGAAACTGTGGTTATGCAAGAAAATAGCCCAAGTTTAGAAGTATCAACTAACTTAAATATTTCTGAAGAAGTTATAGCTATAATAGCTGGAATAGCTGCCGGAGAAGTAGAAGGGGTTGCAGGAATGAGCCTTGGATTTGTAGATGGCGTTAGCGAAATGTTTGGTAAGAAAAAATATTCTAAAGGTGTTAAAGTTGAAATTGATCAAGATTCGGTTGTAATAGATATATATGTAATTGTTGCATATGGAGTAAGAATTCCAGATGTTGCATGGTCAATTCAAAATAGTGTAAAAACTAGTGTTGAAAATATGACTGGTCTTACAGTTAAAGCAGTTAATATAAATGTTCAAGGTGTAAACTTTGAAAAGAAAAATATAGAGGAAGAGGTAGAAGACTAATCCTTTTAGATAAGAGGTGGTTTAATGAACAAATTTAATAGATTTATTTTAATGTTATTTTCGTTAATAATATTAGTAATATCTGTATTTTTTATATTGGTATTTAACTATGTTATTCCAGTAGAAGATGTTACAAAAATATTAGAAATTTGCTTAGGTGCTAGTGAAACAGCTCCATTTATATGGACACTTGTATTATCTATGTTATCACTACTTTCACTTGCAGCAATATTTATTCCTTCTGATGAGGAAGAAAATAAAAAGGGAATAAAAATTAAATATGATAAAGGTATTTTATATTTATCAAAAGATACATTTGAAAATTTAGCAATATCATGTGCGAAAAATCAAAAAGGAATTTCAAATGCAAAAGCACAAGTAGTGTTTTCAAAAGATGGAATTTTAATAAACGTATATGCATATGTTTTCCAAGATGTTGTTGTTTCAGATCTTACAGTTAAATTACAAAAAGAAATAGAAGAAACAATAGTAAAATATACAACTGCCAAAGTAAAAAGTGTTAATTTAAAAGTTAAAGGAATAGTAGTTAAAAATACAGATAACTAAATAAGGAGTGATAATCATGAAAGAGGAAAATTTCATAGAATTTTTAAAGAAAAATAAAATAGTAATAATCTGTTTAATAATAGCTCTTATTTTGTTAATATCAGGTATATTTAAAGTTTTATTTAACATTGCAATTACAGTGCTAGTGTTACTTGGAGCAATATATATAGGATTTAAAATACAAGGGGATGAAGAGTATTTAAAAAAATTCTTTAGACCTAAAAAAGAAGATTAATTAATGAAGTAGGGAGAAAAAATGGGTAGAAGAAGAGTAAGAGATACAGCGTTTAAATGTTTATACCAAATACAACTTGGTATTTCAAAAGAAGAAGTAATAAATAGCATGTTTAAAGATGAAGAAGAAAATGCAAAATTAAATGAAATAAAAGATGAAGTAGTAGAAATAGTAGATGGAGTTATCTCAAATGAAGATGAAATAGTTGCAGAAATTAAAAATAATTTAAAGAAATGGACTATAGAAAGATTACCAAAAGTAGATACTGCTATATTAAAACTTGCAATATATGAAATAAAATATTTAGAAAATGTTCCATATAAAGTTGCAGTTAATGAAGCAATAGAACTTGCAAAAACATATTCAACAGATGAATCACCAGCTTTCATCAATGGAGTTTTAGCAAAAATTAAAGAATAATATTATAATAAAATAAAATAGGAAAAAAAAGACCAAGTTTATATTAAAATTACTGTATTTTAGTTGTATAAACGTGGTCTTTTTGGTATAATGGTGTTGTAAAATAGAAGAGGAGACATTATGGAAGATAGAATACTTAATGTATCACAAGTAAATAGATATATTAAAAATATATTAGAAGAAGATTTTTTACTTGCAAATATTACAGTAAAGGGTGAAATAACTAATTATAGACCTAGTTCAGCAGGACATTTATATTTTTCTGTAAAAGATGAAAATGCTGCACTTTCTTGTGTAATGTTTAGATTTCAAGCAAGTACTTTAAAAATTAAAATTAAAGATGGTATAAAAGTTGTTATAAAGGGTAAAATTTCATTATATGAAAAAGGTGGAACATATCAACTTATAGTATCAAGTATAGAAGAAGAAGGTCAAGGAGATTTATATAAAGAGTTTTTAATGTTAAAAGAGAAACTTGAAAAAGAAGGTCTTTTTGATAGTAAATATAAAAAGAAAATTCCATACCTTCCAGAAAGAGTGGGAGTAATTACATCTAAAACAGGATCTGTAATAAGAGATATAATAAATGTATCTAGAAGAAGATTTGAAAATATTAATTTATTAATATATCCTTCTGCAGTACAAGGTCCAGATGTAAGAGAAACAGTTATAAATGGAATTAGATATTTTAATGAAAATAAAAATGTAGATGTAATAATAATTGCAAGAGGTGGAGGATCTTTTGAAGATTTATTTGGATTTAACGATGAAAATATAGCAAGAGAAATATTTAAATCTGAAATACCAATTGTATCTGCAGTAGGTCATGAAACAGATACAACAATATGTGATTTAGTTGCAGATCTTAGAGCACCAACACCATCTGCAGCAGCAGAAATAGTATATAAAGAAAAAGGAAAAATGCTTTTAGATATATCTAAAGTAGAGAATAGATTAAAAACTAGAATTTTAGATTATATAGAAAGAAAAAAATTACAAATAGAAAATATAAAAGCAAGAAGAATATATGCTATACCAGAGCAAATTATAAATACAAATAGTCAATATATAGATAGATTAGAAGAAAAAATGATTAATCTATTAAAAAATAGAATTGTTAAAGAACAAAATACGTTAAATAACTTAGCGGTTAAATTAGATACAATTAGTCCACTTAAAACTTTAGCAAGGGGATATGGTATTGTTTTAGATTCAAATGGGAAAAATATAACTAAAGCAGAAATGGCTAAAGTAGGAGATAAAATAGAAGTTATAGTGGAAGATGGTAGTTTTAACGCATTAGTAGTAGATAAATAAGGAGGAAAAATGAAACTAGTATCGTGGAATGTAAATGGTCTTAGAGCAGCTTGTAAAAAAGGGTTTCTAGATTTTTTTAAAGAAATAAATGCAGATGTTTTTTGTATACAAGAAACTAAAATGCAAGAAAATCAATTAGAAGAAGTTGAAAATTTTGATATAGAAGGATATTATAAATATTTCAATAGTGCTGAAAAAAAAGGATATTCTGGAACAGCAATATTTACAAAAGAAAAACCACTTGCAGTTACTTACGGAATTAATATAGAAGAGCATGATAAAGAAGGAAGAGTAATAACAGCAGAATACGAGAAATTTTATTTGGTAAATGTATATACTCCAAATTCTAAAAAAGAATTAGAAAGATTAGATTATAGACAAAAATGGGAAGATGATTTTAAAGATTATTTAAAAAATCTTGAAAAAAATAAACCTGTTATTATATGTGGAGATTTAAATGTTGCACATAAGGAAATAGATTTAAAAAATCCTAAAACTAATAGAAAAAGTGCAGGATTTACAGATGAAGAAAGAAATAAAATGACAGAACTTTTAGATGCAGGCTTTATAGATACATTTAGATATTTATATAAAGATTTAGAAGGAGCATATTCTTGGTGGTCATATATGGGAAAAGCTAGAGAAAGAAATACTGGATGGAGAATTGATTATTTCTTAGTATCTGATATATTAAAAGAAGAAATAAAAGAAGCAAAGATACATAGTGAAATATATGGTAGTGATCATTGTCCTGTATCGCTTGAAATATTTTAAAGGAGAATTGTTATGGAAAAAACTTTTGAAGAAAATTTAAAAGAACTTGAAGAAGTAGTAAATGGACTTGAAAGTTCAGAGCTTACTTTAGATGAAGCTTTAGAAAAATTTAAAAGAGGAGTAGAACTTACTAAAAAGTGTAGTCAAAAATTAGAAGAAGCTGAAAATAAAATTAAAATTTTAATTAATGGAAAAGAAGAAGATTTTGAAATAGAGGAGTAGAAAAATGATATTTGAAAATTATTATATTATTGTTCCAATAATAGCTTGGGTTATAGCTCAAACAACTAAAGTTATTATTGAAAGTATTAAAGAAAAAAAATTTAGATTTAGTAGAATAATTGGTAATGGTGGTATGCCAAGTGGTCATGCTGCAATTGTATCCTCACTTGCAGTAGTTACACTTATGAATGAAGGTGTATTATCTAGTACATTTGGAGTAGTATTTATATTTGCTCTTATTATTTTAGCAGATGCAATAGGAGTAAGATACGAAACTGGAAAACAAGCTAAAGCAATAAATGAAATAGTAGAAGATTTAAATGAAAATGATATAGAAGTAGAAATAAGACAATTAAAAGAACAAGTAGGACATAGACCTACAGAAGTTTTAGCAGGAACTATTTTAGGAATAGTTGTAGCATATGTTATAGTTGGTCTTGGATTGTTATAAAAGAAGTAAAAAAGAGGCGGTATGATGGATAAAAATATAGGAAAAGCTATACAACGAGTAGTACAAAGTAAAAAATATATTAAGCGAATAGAAGAAGTAGAAACTATAGAATATCAAAATTATCTAATTGGTGAAATGATAAGATATGTAATTATCTTTAAAGATGATAATTTATTAGAAGATTATATAATAAAATTAATTAAAGCAATGGATGCAGGAAAAAACATTGCAGAACTTAATATGATCAGAGATACTACTTATGCAAGTAAAATTGTTTCTATGATAACTAAGAGAAAACGTAAAATAACTCAAGAAGAATTAAATGAAAAAGTATTTGACTATATGTATAAAAATTTAATTACATATGGGTACGTTTTTCATGCATTTAATCATAACTTATCAGAGTCAATACTAAAATATGGTCTAGATGTAACTAAAAAATCTTGGGAAGATATAAAAATAGAACAAATTGAAAACATTTTAAAAAAATATGGAATAGTAGAACCATTTACAGATTATAAATTATTTTCAAAAGAAGGACTAGCTTTCACATCTAATTTTAATAAAATACATAGTTATGCAAAAAAATCACCAGCATTTTTATCTAATTTTATTATAAATACAAAGAATGAAAAAGCAGAACTTGCCATATATAATAAAGATATTGGTGAAATAAAAAATATAGTTATGGATTATCTAGATAAAAATAAAGTAACAGAAGAAGATAAAGAATTTGTAATGCTATTTTTAGAAGATAATTTAGAATATTATTTTAACGAAAAAAGTACTCCAGCAGTAGCTCTAGTTGAAAGAAATAGTATTGAATTTTTAAAAGGTATGTATATTAGTTATGCAAAATATTTAGAAACAACTTCTGAAAGAGATGTAGATGAATATAGTATAGTTTCATATATTTTAAATGTACAAGATAATTTTAATGATTTTAGATTAAAAGAAAAAATTAAAAAAGATGAAGTTATGCTTGTTAATTTACCAGAATACAAAGCCAAAAATTCTTTTAAATACAATATGAAAGCAGAAAAAGTTCAAAAACAAGAAGAAAATACTGTTAAGGTAGAAGATATTTCTATAGAAGAGCCAATAGAAAATATTAATATTGAAGATAAGCCTATGAAAGTAGTAAAAATTAAAGGAGATATTTTATTTGGATATGTAGCTGTAAAAACAAGTTTAAATAAAATAAAAGAAAATTTTGAAAATAATAGAAAATACGAATATACTATTGGTAGAATAGAAGGTTTAGAAGAAGTAAAAGAAGACAATAACGAAGAATTTACATTATCATTTACTTCATTAAACGACAAAAAAGATTCTAAAAAGAAAGAAAAAGAAGAAGTAAAAGAAGAAGCTAAAGAAGAAAATAACGAAGAATTTACATTATCATTTACTTCATTAAATGACAAAAAAGATTCTAAAAAGAAAGAAAAAGAAGAAGAAAAAGAAAAAGCCAAAGAAGACAATAACGAAGAATTTACATTATCATTTACTTCGTTAAATGACAAAAAAGATTCTAAAAAGAAAGAAAAAGAAGAAGAAAAAGAAGACAATAACGAAGAATTTACATTATCATTTACTTCATTAAATGACAAAAAAGATTCTAAAAAACAGGAAAAAGAAGAAAAATTAGAATTATCAAATCAATCTTTAAATAAAAATAAAGATAAAAATATAGATAATTATAATAAT
>RCNI01001838.1_pt1 | contig 10921 bp, 7 predicted proteins | sample 2041151 | NCBI WGS metagenome assembly RCNI01 (sample SAMN09708214, study PRJNA481090) | feces metagenome | isolation source: feces | place: Antarctica: Albino Rookery
TCTGACGAATTCACGGCTTTATAAAACGTTTTAGTCATTTTCCCTTTTGGATCTACTATATACTCTATTCCACCTTCTTTTTTCATCATCGGAAGTTCTAGTGTTTCTTCCCCAGATACAACACCTTCAACGGTAGCTTCGTACCATTTTTCAAAACGTCCATCTTCTATTTGTTTCTGATATACGCCTTGAGCGATAGCAGATTTAGCTATCACTAGAATACCTGTCGTATCTCTATCTAGCCGATTTAAAAAGCGAACTTTTCGTTTTATGCCATGTTCTTCAAAATAAGCTGCAATTCCATTAGCTACTGAAATCTGCCCTTTAGAGTTTACCGTTAACCCTTTTGGTTTATCGATGATAAGGATATCGTCATCTTCATATAGAATCTCTAACTCCATATGCACAGGGTTGTAGTCAATTTTTTCTTTTGGGAATTGAATTCGTATTTCATCCCCTTTTTTAACCAAACTATGCGTATCTTTTCGATTCCCATTTACAAATATGGCTTTATTATGTACTAACTCAGCAATACTTTTTTTGGGGATTTCCACCGCCAGCAAGGCGTCCCACAAGGACATCTCGTTGGAAACGCTCCAAACCCAGTCATCCTCTCTCCATCGTTTTGTCGCCATATTTTTCTCCTCGCTTAATACTTTACTGTTTTGCAATACTTCATCGGTAAATATTTGAGTAACGATGATGGTTCTACATATCGTCCTCGCTCATTTATTTGGCTATACATGATAAACAAAGCCTTCTTAGGTCGTGTAATCGCTACATAGAATAATCTTTTTTCTTCTTCTAAGTCGCCACTACGAATAGCCCCATAGGTTGGAAATGCATTTTCTTCTAAGCCACCTAAAAATACATAGTCAAACTCAGACCCCTTCGATTGATGTACTGTAATAATAGGAATCCGCATTGTATCCTTACGTCTCGGATTCATTTCACTTGATGTCATTACAGCATTATCAATGGTACGCTGTAATACATCTCTCATGGATATATCCTTTTTTTCAGATCGATTATACCCAAGTTCATCTTCTTTTTCATAGAGTTCTTCCTCTTCTAACTCTTTAAAAATAAGATAGAGCTCACGAATATTTTCGAGTCTTTTTCTATTCTCATCTTCTTGCTTTTTAATATCCTGAGGATGAACCTTGTTTTTCATACCAATTTTTTCATAATACGCCTTCAAATTCACATGATTCATCAAATAGGATAAAAGTTCCGTCGGTCTTTCGGTGTACGTTTTCTTCCACAGCGTAGAAATCACTGTTGCAAAATCAGCGAATTCACTCTTCATACGCATATAAGCCAAACGCTTGTCTCTTGTCGGAATCACTTGATCACGTACGATTTGTACCAATAATTCTCCTGTCGCCAAAATGTCATCTAAAGCATTGTGGCTCGGCTTATGATTTGTATCAAATCGTTGACTTAAATGCTCTAATTTATGATTCTTCTCATTAGGATAATACCGTCTATATAAATCTAGCGTATCATATACAGCTTTAAACTTAGCTTCTGGCAGATTGTGGCGTTTCAACTCAGACCCTAATATACTAATGTCGAATTGTACATTATGCCCTACGATAGTGGCATTCTCGGAAAACTTACGAAAAGCTTCTAACACAACAGGAGCCTCTTCTCCATGTTCAGCAAGAAACGCATCTGAGAAGTGATGAACGGCCTCAGATTCTCCTACAGAACCTTTAGGGGTAATGAAGCGTTCGAATCGCTCTAATTCCTCGCCTTTGGCATTAATACGAATCGCTGCAATTTGGATAATCTCATCTGTTGTCGTATCTACACCTGTACTTTCAACGTCAAACACTATGATATTTTCATCATTTAACGAGTCTACTAAATCGTCAAAAAGATCCTTTGTGTAATTTTGAATATTCAGAAAATCAGAGAGACGAATACCTGTTTTACGACAATCTTCACTCTCTAGCTTTTCAATCGTTGCCTTACCAATATTAGGTGCAAATTTTTCAATAATACGTTTGGCACTAACAGAATCATGACGATTAATCACAACCTTTAGAAAGGCTAATACATCCTTAATTTCTGTCCGCTTAAAGAATTTAACATCATCAACAAGATAAAAATCCAATCTTTTTTCAGGCCCCATTTTTCTTCGAATATGCATAAATTCTTCTGAAAAATTCTGCGCATCTACATTTCTTCGAACAAGAATGGCAATGGATGGTTTTTCTTCCTCTCTTTGTTTTGCCGCTTCATATACACTCAATATTTTCTTATACATAGCTTCTGCCGAACGTTCTCTAGACTGCGATTCTACGATAACAATCGGGTCTCCATCCATGGCATGAATAGATTGCGGTCTAATAGCATAGGTCTTTTTTACAATTTGCGGGAACATGGCTTCCAATGTAGAAAACCCCGCTTCAAAAAGCAGCCCTGACGAACGATAATTCGTTACAAACGTAACTATTCTAGGCGCGAATTCATTGATATAGTTTTCAATGAGTTCTTCAGGAGAAGACCCTCGCCATGTATAAATTGTTTGGAAAAAATCCCCACAAATTAGAACTTTATTTCCATTACATATTTTGCGTAACACCGCATATTCCAAAGTGCTCGTATCTTGCGCTTCATCTATACAGATATAGCGGTAAGCATTACGCCAAAACGATGCACTATCTTCATCTTGAAAAAGAGCGTATACCTTTGTTATTAAATCTGTAAAATCAACAGCATGATTCTCTGCAAGTTTCTGTTCGTATCCAGTCGCTAAACGTGGAATATCTGCCGTCAATCCATCCATCAGATAATTGTCTGCCGCAAGATCTTTAAGGCGCAACGCTCGCATCAACTGCTTGCGACTGCCCTCTTCCTTCAAAATAGCAGCTACCGTCGTCTGATAATCCAGCAGCATCTCTCCCGATGTATTTCCACGCAATGCCCGTTGTTCCTTTACATACGCCAAAGCATTACAGATGTCTTTCGTGGAAATGCCTTTCCATTTATCATTTCGAAGTTCTAATACTAAAATTTCAGCATCTTCTTCATCAAAAACAATTAAATCTTGATAGAAATCTGAATTTTTCTTTCCTTCTGTTCTTAAAATATGCAAACAAAAAGAATGAAAAGTTCCCATGTACATGGCATTTGCTTCTGCCCCTAATTCTTTTTGTACGGCAGATTTTATCTCTCGACTTCCCTTATTAGTAAAGGTTAAACAAAGGATTTCTTCCGCTTTTGCTCGCTTAGAAGCGAGTATATTCACAATACGTCGTGCTAAAGTATTGGTCTTCCCCGTGCCTGCAGATGCGAGCAATAAAATATTCTGTTCTAGTTCCTCAATAACTATTCTCTGTTCTGCATTAGGCTTCATAATTCCCTCCAATACCAACTATAAGAAAAAGCTACTTTTCATCTTATACAAGAGCAAAAGTAGCTTTCTATTACATAAAATAATGCCAAAGAGCGTCTAACACGACAGGCAAAGGCCCGAACAATGCAATCAATGCCATCATCAATGTACCATCATCCACACTTTGCGGTCCAAAAAAATACTGGATGCCAAACAAAGTGCCATAGCCCAACACAAAATTAATAATTACTCGCTTAAGTGTATAATAGGCAACAAAGAGTAGGATTAATACTAATACTACCAAAATCAAAGCATAGTATAGATAGGCCTGCTCTGTTGGTACTCCCGTTGTCCCCAACAAAGAGCTCATCATTGAATGTATATATGCCTCCACGATTCCCTCACATTTCCTGACGGTTAGATAACGCACCGCCAAGCGTTAATTCATCTGCGTATTCAATATCTCCACCTACAGGAATACCTCGCGCAATACGAGATACTTTTACCCCTGTTGGTTGTAATAAACGCGCCAAATAAAGTGCAGTGGCTTCTCCATCTACATCAGGATCAGTCGCTATAATTACCTCTTTTACTCGTACATCATGAAGACGTTCAATCAGTTCTTTTACACGAATATCTTCAATGCCGATGCCATCAATAGGTGACAAGGCGCCTTCCAATACATGGTATAGCCCTTTATAACCACCCGTTCGCTCAATCGCAACGACATCACGTGGCGTTTCTACAACCAGAATCGTCGATGGATCTCTTTTATCATCGCTACAATATTCACAAGGATCTGTATTCCCTAAAGCAAAACATGTAGAACATCGATGAATCGAGCTTTTCGCTTCTTCTAGTCGACTAATAAATCGCTGGAGTTCATCTTTGGGCATTTCTACAAAGTGATAGGCTAATCGTCTAGCTGATTTCGCGCCTACGCCTGGAAGACGTCGCAACTCTTCAACAAGACTTTCCAACGCGTTCTTCATATTAGAATCCAGGCATGCCAGGCAAGTTCATGCCACCTGTAATTTTACTCATTTCACTTGCCGTCATATCATCTACTTTTTTAGAAGATTCATTCACCGCTGCCACAATTAAATCTTCTAACATTTCAACATCTTCAGGATCCACTGCAGCTGGATCAATTTTAATTGATTCTACTTGTTTTTCACCATTCATTGTTACGGATACTACACCGCCACCAACAGAAGTTTCTACTGTACGTTGCTTTAATTCTTCCTGCATTTTTTGCATGTCAGCTTGCATTTTTTGAACTTTTTTCATCATGCCTTGCATGTTACCCATTTTACCGAACATTATTGTTCCTCCTACTATAAAAATAACTATATATTCTCTGTATTATTCTTCTTTTTATTATATCCTAATTAGACAGTTTCTGTCATCTTAGGACTCGACTTCCTCTACAACTACCTCTAGATGTTCTGGAAAGGAGTCAAATACTTTGGCAATCAAAGAATCCCCCTCAACCATCTTATTTTTCTCTTCTTCCGATAATAGCTTCATATCATCACTCAAGGTAACGGATGGTCCATCTTCTTCTCCTGGCAAGGGATGAGGTAATGACACTGCACTTTCTTCATTTGCGTCTTCACTCACTTCAGAGGCCGATGATGCACTTTGAAAAGTTTCCTCCTCAGGCATTGGAATTTCTTCGTATTCCATTGGCGGTGGAATCATTTCATACTCGTCCATTTCGCCTTCATTCACTGGCAGAATTTCTTCCACCTGTGGTGTCACTTCAGCCGTCAATGCCTTTGGTTCTACTGGCGCAACTTCTACGACCTTTGGTTCTTCTTTTTCAACAATAGGTTTTGCTGAAGGGGTAGGTGATTTTGCTTTCCCTAATATATCTTGAGGATGGAAATTACCTGCTGCCGTACATTTTTTTGCCATATCATCATACATTCTAGCGCCAGGATCTTTTTCACTAAAAACCTGAACGGATACAGGATGTCCTACAACGCCTGATAATATGGTGTTAATCAATCGATATCCTTCATCATGTACGATTTTAATGATATTGTCTTTATCAAATACAAATACAGCATGAGAATCATCAACATAGATTAATTTAGCTTGAGAGTAGCAAGCGGCAATCATATGTTCATCTCGCGAGAATAATTTTCTAACAAATTCCTCTTGTAATTTTCGATATGTGTTAGCATCCATTACATCATCACCAAAATATACTTCTGGAGATGTATAATTTCCTTGCTTACGCTTAACAGGTTTTTCCTGTATTTGAGGGGCTCTTTTCGGCGTTTCCGTTGGCTGAGTCACTGGCACAACAATACGTTGTTTTTCACCCTGCGATGTCGCCACCTCTTGTATCGGCATAGAGAAATCGCCATCATCTAATCGCTGCTCTACTTGCACTATCCTAGATTGCATATCCTCCAAGGTTCTTTGTTGTCCTTGCTCAATCATTGTCAAACGATCTTGTACACTAGCTCCCTCTGCATCAGAATCTGATCGACACAATGAGAGCAAACCCATTTCAACAATCAATCTAGGGTTATCCGCTTCTTTACATTGAGCGGCAATCTGCTGCAATTTACTGATGTAATTATTAATCTCCGCCATTGTAACAGCTTCACTTTCTGCTGCTAGACGGTCTTTATATTCTTCATAAATGAGTAAATCTTCTGCCTTCGGCATGACCTTATGGAGCAATACCGCACGTAAATGTTCACCTAAAGCACGTAAGAGCTCTGTTGCTTCTTTACCTTGAACGAGAAACTCTTTTATATACTGTAAAATAGATGCACCATCACCATTACGAATAGCTTCATAAACATCCATGACTTCTTTGCGTCCAACAAGTCCCATCATTTCTTCTACATCCGAAGCTAAGATGAGTCCGTCTTTCATACCGGAGCATTGATCAAGAATACTCAAGGCATCACGAAGACCGCCATCTGCTTCTACAGCAATAACTTTCGCCGCTGTAGGGTCTAATTGAATATTAGATTCTCTCGCCACTCGCAATAAATGTTCTATCATATCTTCTACAGAAATACGACGGAATGTGTATCTTTGACAACGGGACACGATCGTTACTGGTAGCTTATCGGTTTCTGTAGTGGCAAAGATAAACATAACGTGATCTGGTGGCTCTTCAATAGTCTTTAATAGTGCATTCCAGGCTTCATTAGTCAACATATGCGCTTCATCGATAATAAAGATTTTTTTACGCATATCTACAGGCAAGAATTTTACATTTTCACGCAATGCACGTATCTCATCGATACCACGATTTGATGCCGCATCGATTTCAATAACATCCATACTATCGCCTCGTAAAATTTGTTGGCACGCAGCACATTCATTACAAGGGTGATCTGTCGGACCTTGTTCGCAATTGATAGCACGAGCGAAAATTTTTGCCATACTCGTTTTACCCGTACCTCTTGGGCCTGCAAAAAGATAGGCATGAGCGACTTTTTTATCACGTATTGCTCGCATCAATGTTTCGCTAACTTGCTTTTGTCCGACAACATCTGTAAATGTCTTTGGACGCCATTTTCTATATAACGCTATATAAGCCACTCGTACACATCCTTTCTAGAAAAATAAAAAGCAGCTATCGCTAGCTTGAAACGACAACTGCTTGCTACCTCTAGCACTCGATTATGACAGCCTCTCAGGTTCCCTTGTGGCACATAAAAATGATCGCTTAGTGCTGCTTTCATCACGAATCTGACACGGTTCACGAGTTTCTATTGCACAAGCCCCAAGAGACTGCCATAATCCAATGCTAATCTGGCTAGCTATATTATTATACTATATATTTTTTTCACTAGCAAGAAGGCAGGGTAATTTATAAAAGTAGCCCCTACCCTATACAGAATAGGGGCCCTTATGATTTATACTTCATCTAAATATGGAATATATTGGCCATATCCTTTTTCTTCCATTTCCTCAACAGGAATAAAACGAAGGGCCGCTGAATTAATGCAATATCGAAGACCACCTCTTTCTTTAGGGCCATCGTTGAATACATGCCCCAAATGAGCATCACCTACTTGACTGCGAACTTCTATACGCATTCTATTCGCGATACTATGATCATCATGATATTGAACATGATAACTTGCAATCGGCTTCGAAAAAGCTGGCCAACCACATCCGGATTCAAATTTATCCGCTGATAAAAAGAGGGGTTCCCCTGTAGTTATATCGACATAAATCCCTTTTTTAAAATTCTTTTCATACTCATTTTTAAAGGGTGCTTCTGTCGCATTTTCTTGTGTGACCGCAAAGGAAATGACCGATAATTCTTTTTCTAATTCTTCTACATCTCGTTTTTTATACGCTTGCAAACCATCTGTAATCTCTGGTAAGAATAATTTATCTTGGCTTGCATTTAAATTAATATGACAATAGCCTTCTGGATTTTTCGTCAAATACTCTTGATGATATTCCTCAGCTTCTATAAAATGATCTAACATCTCTACTTCTACGAGAATCGGTTTTCTATAATGTGTCTTAATACTCTCCAAATAAAGTGTTGCAATTTCTTTTTGACGTTCCGTTAAGCAGTAGATGCCTGTACGGTATTGGCGACCAACGTCATTCCCCTGTCGATTTAGCGACGTTGGATCTATAATGCGAAAGAAATAGGCCAGAATGGTCGTCATATTAATTTTAGCTGGATCAAACTCTAATAATACAGCTTCCGCATGATCCGTTTCTGCTAATTCTTTATAGGATGTCTGTTCCGTTTTACCATTAGCATATCCAGACACAACGGAAACAATGCCGTCAATTTTTCTAAAATATGCTTCCACGCCCCAAAAACAACCTCCTGCCAAGCATAAAGTGTATTCGTTCATAGGAACACCTCTCTTCTGAAAAGCACAATCTTATAAAAATCTTTTTACTATTCTATCATAATAGTGGGAATTAAATCTATATAAAAAAGACTACTTTTCATCTTAAGAAAAGCAGTCTTTTTCTTTCATATTATATGCCTAACTTTCTTGGATAAAGCAAGCGAATCGCATTCATCACACAAAGGATCATTACACCTGTATCTGCAAAAATAGCTAACCAAAGTGAAGCATATCCTGCAAAGCCCAAGAGCATAACCAACACTTTGATGGATATTGCAAAAATAACATTTTGCCATGCAATCGTCATAGTCTTTGTTGCTAAACGCAAGGATTTAACAATGGACTCTACATGACTATTCATATAAACGACATCAGCAGCTTCTATAGCAGCATCAGCCCCAGATCCCATAGCACCGCCTACATCAGCCCCTGCAAGCACGGGCGCATCATTAATACCATCGCCTACAAACATCGTTACGCCATATTCTTTTCTAAGATTTTGCATTACTTCTAATTTATCACTCGGCAATAAACCTGCATATACTTTTGTGATGCCAAGTTTTTTTGCCACATCTTCAGCCGCTTCTTTTGCGTCACCAGTAAGCATAACCACTTCATATCCGGCTTTTTTCAATGCCTGAATCGAAGCGAGCGCATCTTCTTTTACTGTATCTGAAATGAAAATACGTCCAACAAATTGACCGTCTACGGCTACATACACCATCGTCACACCAAAGGTATTATTTTCTATGACTACTGGGATTCCCGCATCTTCGATAAATGTTTTCTTTCCACAAAGAACTTCTTTTCCATCAATCAAAGCACGAACGCCTTGCCCAGCGAGTTCTTTCACATCTTTTGTTTCCATTAGCGGCAGTCCAAACTCAAGATTCTTCACAAGTATACTTTTCGCGATAGGATGTGTGGAAAATTGTTCCACCGATGCACAGTATTGGAGCAACTCTTCATCAGTCATCGACGGAGACGTTCTTTCAATAGAAGTTACTGAGAAATCTCCCTTTGTTAAGGTACCTGTTTTATCCATCGCTACAACTGCTGTATTTTTCATATTCTCCATGGATAATCCACCTTTGAAGAGGATACCTTCCTTGGAGCCGCCACCAATACCAGCAAAGAAAGAGAGTGGTACACTCAATACAAGGGCACATGGACAGGAGATTACTAAAAAGGTTAATCCAGTATACACCCATGTTTTCCAATCGCCAGTGATGACAGAGGGAATAATCATTGTTGCCACAGTTATAGCAATAACAACTGGCGTATAATATTTAGCAAAACGCGTAATAAAACGATCTACTTTTGGTTTATTGGCAGAAGCAGATTCAACCGATTCCATAATTTTAGTAACAAATGAATCGGAAAGTGGTTTTTCTACACGTATTTTTAGAAGGCCTTCCCCATTGATACATCCCGATAAAACATCTGCTCCTTCTGAGACTTTTCTAGGTTTAGGTTCGCCAGTTACTGGTGAGGTGTCTAGGCGACTTTCACCCTCTATAACCACACCGTCTAATGGAATTCTTTCGCCAGCGCGAACTTGAAGAATATCTCCTTTTTTTATATCGCTCGCCGAAACAATATATGTTTTACCATCTTCTACTAAAGTCACTTCTCGTGGTCGCATATCTATAACGTTCATAATTTCCTTACGTGAACGATTAGTCGCTCTCGTTTCAAAAAGCTCACCAATGCGATAAAAGAGTGTAACGCCTAGTCCTTCAGCATAGTCCCCTAAGGCAAAGGCCCCAAGAGTCGCTATAACCATTAGGAAATTTTCGTCTAAGAACCAACCTTTTTTTATATTTTGCCAACTCTTAATAAAAATGGTACGAGCTAAAATTAAGTAAAAAAATGCCGTTATTAGAAAGGCTATATTCTCTTTAAAAATAGATGTGAAACCAACGAGAAATAATACGATCAACCCTAGTAAAATTTCTGCAATTGTTTTTTTATCCCATTTCTCTTCATCATCTGCCATCTCCATACGCAAAGCTTCCGTATACACTTCTACATGCACGCCTTCTTCGATGGAATCACATACCTCCTGTATGACAGACTGTACTTTTTCAATCGTTTCTTCATCGGCCGTCTCTACAATCAAGGTTTTTGTCGCAAATGTAAATTGAACCGATGTAAAATATGTATTATTTAGTAACGCCTCTTCAATTAAGGAGGCACAATGAGCACAATTTAATTGATCTAGTATAAATTTATATATTCTATTTTTACTATTCACAATAGTTCTCCTCTTTTAATATATGAATATCCGTTCATATATTAATTTTATTGCAAACCCTCCTATTTTGTCAATTCCTATTTTTATTGTTGGATAATTTCGTAAAACCTATCAAATCTGAGTATTTCATACCTTTATTCAAAAAAGAGGACGGTATGTAACCGTCCTCTTGCACAGATTTTATTTGATTTCTAAACTTCCAAACCATTTATCACTAATTTTCTTATAGGTCCCATCTTCTTTTATTTTTTGTAGAGCTTTATTTAACGTCGCTACTAATTCTGGATCGTCAATATTTACGGCGATAGCAATAGGTTGAGAAGATGTTCCACTCTTGAAAGCTTCAAACGTATTTGGGAACTTCTTTGCGTAATAGGCCGCTAAAGGACCATCTACAAGAGCCGCCTGAGAGCCTCCAATTTTCATTTCATTGATAATATCTGGTATATTATTAAA